>Ga0209212_1001860_pt1 | contig 32059 bp, 33 predicted proteins | sample RifGroC2_FD_183996 | JGI IMG/M metagenome (GOLD analysis project Ga0209212, IMG submission 183996) | Groundwater microbial communities from Rifle, Colorado, USA - Groundwater C2 (SPAdes) (version 2) | ecosystem: Environmental > Aquatic > Deep subsurface > Groundwater | place: Rifle, Colorado...
CCGGCTCCAGCTTGCAGTCCTTGAGTACAGCTTCAGGGAGTTTGAGGCGCAAAGCCAAGGCCTGACGGATCACCTCCGCGTCTACGCCGAGGGAGACCAAGATCTCGGTCAGGCGGCGACCGGCCTTTTTTTGCTGCATCTCGGCCTTCTTCAAGAAATCGGGTTGAATAAGGCCGGCTTTGAGAAGAGTCTGAGCTACTTTTCGTCCGCTTTCTTCCATAAGAACAAAGGAGGTAATATATTAATATATCCCCATCACGCAAGGCAGTGGTCTTTGTTCAAGGCGGTAAGTTATTATTGGATAGTTGAGTCTGGAACGGAGATAAATTCCTGCACCTTCTCCTGGAGTTGTTGGAAGGTAAAAGGCTTAACGATGTAATCGTTGCACCCCGCCTCAATACAGGATTTGAGATCGGACTCTCTAAAAAGGGCGGTCGCAGCTAATATCGGGATATCCCGGGTATCGGGGTCAGAACGGAGCGTACGGGCTGCCTCTCGCCCATCCATTCCTGGCATCATGATATCCATAATTACCAGATGGGGCCTTTCTTTAAGCGCCTTCTCCACCCCATCCTTCCCATGGCTGGCCGGGATGACCGAAAAACCCATCCGTTCCATCTGCCAGATGAGAACCTCTCGCATATCCGGATGATCTTCTACTACAAGCACTTTTTTCATAGTGATGGATTTACCTCTCTAGTTCTAATCTGTGTTACTTATCCAGCCAGGCAAAAACTCTGGGAGGCTTGGGAAGGAGAGAACCCCAGTTGCTATCAACCATATTGAGGCCCTGGCTGCTGTAATAGATTCGAATATTATCCTTTAGGCCGAAGCGGGCCTTCTTTCCTTGTCCGCCTCCCTCATCAAAAGAGCCCAGGAGAACAGCCCCATAAACCTTTGCATCGTCCTCAAACGATATGTAATGGGTCGCGGCCGACCTCTTGTGGACGATAAGACCATAAAACTTGAAGTCTCCTCTGAGAGTTGCTTCACCTTCCAGAACAAGCACGCCGTAGCCTTTCACTTTGCCTTTAAGGAAAATGATATTCGCCGCCGTATCTTGCCAGATATACGTAACCTGAGGACTAGAGCTCGTGCCTAAATTACAGGGGTCCGGATTCGGACGCGGGGTTGGAAGAGTGTCAGGACAAGCCTCTACACCGGGACCGGTCGACGTGGTGTCGGTCTTGAGGCCATTCAAAAATTTAACCGCGCCGGGCTGGTTAAAGAATTTTACCGCGATCGCATCTACATCCAGGATATCCCCCATGGTACTAATGCTCGGCGCAGAACCGATACCCGAAATAACATGGTAGGCAGAATTAGTTTGGTCTTCGTTCTTCAATGCCGTAGTTACCGCATCGTTCGTCGTCGCCATAGCATAGAGGGTAGGGTTCGGTCCTGCGCTACCGTTGTAGTTAGTATCACTCCCTTTGACCCATAGCATATCGTTATTGTCGAAATAGTAGGCGCCCATACCGGTATTGGACGAATCGTACGTAGGGTAAGAAGTAACCGCATTTACATAAAGAGCTGCCGGCGGAGTAAAAGCAGCCACGGAGCGCCTGACATACGCTTCGACGATCTTTTTCGTGCTGCTAGGTCCATTCGCCTGGGCAGTAACCAGAATCTTGCTGTCGGAATCAACAGTCGGGCTGGCCTCCCCGGGATTGTTCTGTGCTGTAACGGTATAGGTAAAACCAGAGACAGAGGGAAAGGAAGTCTGTGAAACCACCGGGCAAGGAGGCGTACCGCAATTGAGCTGCGAATTAAAATCCCACACCCACGGGATCACCGCCAACCCGTGCTGCAGCCCGGCGTCTGCCACTTCCACCGCCTGGGTGGCAAGCTTGAAATTGCTCGCTATCTTAAGGTTGAGTTGGGCAAAGAATAGTCCGCCAGCGACGAAGATGAGAAAAAAAGCCGCAACGAAGATGACCGTAATAAGGGCGAGCCCTTCTGATCCCTTGAGGATTTTCCTGAGTGAAGCTCTCACAGGCAACATATTGTCAAGAACGGCTCCTTGTGTCAATAAGAGTGTAAAAACTTATCCAAGCTTGAATTTTCAGCTCTCACAAAATGAAAGTTACGCCGAATAATGAAAGCGCCCTACCAATATCGCAAAATAGTATTTTCTGCACTTTACGGCGGCAATGTCAATTTGGCCTGGCCTCAAAGACCTTTCGGTTCAGATGGTTCTTTACCAGGATGAGCCGAACTGCTTCCACGCTGACCTTTAGGCCCAAAATATCACGAATAAGACGGGTGGATCGTTGCGGCCTCTCGTGTTTACAGGCGATAATAGCCGCCGCTTCCTCATGGGTAAGCTTGCGATAATTCCCTTTGCGGTGGTCCTTAAGCCCCTCAGAACCATTTTCCAGAAACCGATGGAAATAGTTATGAATGGTCCTGGGGGTAACCCCCAGCCGTCTGGCAGCGTCAGGATACCTTTGCCTTCCAGTGAGCACCTGTTTTATAACCCTTTCCCTCAAAACCAACGCTTCTGCAGTCATGGCCTTCCTCCAATCTTTGAAAACTAAACTTGGAAGAAGCAAAGCCCATGCCACAGGCAATTCTTTAGTATAACTTAACGATTTTACAGGGGATTATTAGAGAACCGGCCTAGGCTAGAACAAGCCTCAGACTATGATAAAATGACAAAAACAGGTAAGAGTGCCGAAATTTGGCAAGAAATCCGAGCTTGCCATTAAAAAACCTGTCTCCAGGAAACCATCCCGATCTCGCCATCCACGTTATCCTCGAGTCTCTTATCGTAGTGAAATGCTGTTCCACCGCTTATATCGACTGACTTTCCCACGATCGAACCGTAATAGTTACTCCCTCCAGAAAGTGCAACCCTGCAATCAGGCGCATATATGGCCATACCAACCTGGCTACCTCCAGAAACCGATATTCCCTGACTGGAGGATGAGAAAAGCGAGTAGATCTCAAGATTTTCCGGTAGGCCGGTGTTATTAACAACTCCACCTCCAGTGAAATTACTGTCAGCAGTAAGGTAGATCTTTACCGTACTGCCTGCCTGTACTGCAAGAGTGCTTTGCCCAGCTAAATCAACGCTGCTAAAACAGTAGGTCCCACTGGCCAACTCTATCCCGGTGCTCCCTGTTCCACGTAGCTGACCATTGCTGGAGTTATAGCTTCCCACTGGACTAATTCCGCTCCCGCTACTATACGTGTACGGAGAGCCGCAGGGATGGCTAATCGGTGGAAATTCTATAGGGGCCTTCAAGTTTGTTGTGGTACCGTCTACCAATGCTCCTCCGGTAGCCGTGACAGTTGACAATGCCGAGGCGTCTCCGTGAACTATAGCCCCTGTCCCTGTGAGGGTGACAGTTCCGTTGCTACCTACGTCCCCGTCGCTACCGACATTGCTTCCGCCGTAAGCGCCAGTCCTGGAATCGTAGCTGTCTGTTGTGGCTCCTCCCGAAATAGAGACGCTGTCCTTGCCGCAAGCAGCGCAGTTAAAAAGAGACTCACGCCTGAACTCAGCCTCTATGACCACCTTAGCACTGCCGGCGGGGCAGGAACCCGTTCCGGTTACCCCCGGGTAACATCCTGTAGAGGTCACTTTTACACGCTTTGGAATTATCGGCTTCGTCGAAGTTCCCGGGTGTTCAACTTCCGCGGTAACGGTGTAGCTCCCGTTGTTATAGCTTACGTTAGTAAAGAGCGTTACAGTCCCAGAGAGGGCGTCAAAATCATTCGTTCCATTACCGTCATCCAGCTCTTTGAATGCGCGATTGACTCCAGCATCAGCGATATAAAAGGCCATCTTTCCGACCTTTAAGTTGCTGCTGGTTTTGAGGTCCGTTTGCATAGAGACAATGGCTCCGACGCCCGCCCCTAACAGCAGCGCCAGGATCAGCAGGGATATCACCAGGATCATCCCACGCTCGTTATTCAACAGCTTTCTAAAGCCGTTCATACCTTCGTCGACTAATTTCGAAAATCGACATTGGAGTAAAGTGTAGAGGTGATGTTTCTTCCGGCTGCCTTCCCCTCGGGGGTTGGGTCGGCGACCTGGATAGCAAAGGTAATTTTAACCCTCTTGATAGCGTTGATATTCGTAGAGCTCGGAGTCACAGTGGTTGTGCTCCCCGCAACGTAATAGGTTAAAAAATTGCTTGCCACCACGTTGCTTACCACGGGACTGGTATTACTGTTTCGGCTGATAGTGCCGCTCGTCGAGTTGTACGTGTAGGTGACGTCCTCGTTATCGTCAGCGCAATCCCCATCTCCGTTGAGATCGGCCTGAATTCTAATAGAAGTGGCGCTAGCCGAAACAACTCTCTTGCAATTATTTACATCGTCGTCATTAGCTGGACGGGTAGTGGGGTAATTGGCGGGGAGGGGAAACGATCCTGCATTGCTCAGCTCTCGCACCATCATGTCCAAGGCTCCCCGCGCATCTTCCAATGTGGCAGTCTTAGTTTCCTGGGCAACAAGAAAATAGAGCTGGTCCCTAAAAAATCCATAAAGGGTAGCTATCACAATCATACCGAACAGTGCGGCGACGAGAAGTTCTGCAACGGTAAACCCCCTCTTATCCCGCAAGATTCGATCCACAAAAGTCTTTCTACCCCGTATATACGAGAGTCGAGAGCGTTACGGAACGGCTAATATAATCTCTCCAGGAGACCGTGACATCCATCTGCTTCAAGCCAGTACCCAAAGAGGAATCCGTTATTCTCCAGCAGCGGTCATAGATCCCTCCGGAGTCACCGGTCGCCGTAATATTGTTATCTGAGCCACTGGCGGAACCAGTGCAATTAGAGGAGCCTGTGGAGTCATATTTATCCGTATTGGTAAAACTGGTCTGCGCCTTAAGCTCCTCCATTTTAGCCTGAGCCAGATTAGTAGCAATAGTAACATTGTTGCTTATAAAATTTCCTTGGATAACCCCGATTGTATTGACTGAAAACCCCAAAATCCCTATAGCGATGAGGGCGATGGCGACAAGGATCTCATTAAGAGTAAACCCATCCTCGCGCTTAAAGAGAGAGAGACGAGACGACATTTTGCCGTCAGCAGGTAGCATCGTCTATGCGTACGCGTCCGAGCGTGCCCAGGACAACGTTTTTCCCTTTATTCTTAATGTTGCAAAGCTTGACTATTTTATCATTAGTAGTATCACTCGAAGTGCCCCTAGAAGTAAAGCCCAATGTCGTATCACTTGTGCCCGCAAGACTGATCCCGTCTGGTAGTGGTTTGTTTTCACCTGTGCTCTGCCAACCACTTCCTGTATCCCTCTCGATACTATAGCCGGTACTCGAAAAAACCAGGCGGTAATTGGTGTTCTCCGATACTGCGCGCGACTTGGTCTTTTGGAGCTCTGACTGAACCTGGCGCGCAGCGCCATTAAGGGCGTAGGTGGGTAAAAGGGTGCTCCAATTGGGGACGGCGATCGCCGACAGGATGCCGATTATGGTTATGACTACGAGAATTTCCACCAGGGTAAAACCGCCTCGTCGTCTGAGCAGATTCAGTCGCAGCATCCGAGTTTCAGCAAGTTCCATCACAAGCCTTTGTTTTACAAATACGCACCCTCCCCGTAGAACTCAGGACGATATTCGTCCCTGCGCCCTTGGAGTTGCATAGTTTAATTGTCCCGCCAGTTCCGGGCGTCGCCGTGCCTCGCGAAGTAAAGCCGAGCGTAATCGCATTACGGATATCGATCCCATTAGGCAGAGGCTTGATCCCTTGCTGGGTCGTCGTTCCCCCTACGCGTTCGACGGTGTAATTATCCCCTGTTTCCGAAAACGCGAGCCGAAAGGTGACGTTCTCAGAAATAGCCTGCCTCTTGATCCTATGCAGCTCTGACTGGATTTGGCGGGCAGCGCCATTCAGAGCAAAGGCAGGCAATAGAACGCTCCAAACAGGAATAGCCACCGCTCCCAGGATGGCGAGGATAGCCAACACTACCAGTAACTCTAAGAGAGTGAACCCCCGGTTACATGAGAATGAGAGAGGGTTTTTTTGCCGGCGGCCGACCATGGGGGGAAGATACTTCTGCGTCAATACACTGTCAAGACGTAAAATAGGAGCGAGAGGGGCCTAAAGGTACGGTTAAGGGCTAGGCCGATACCATATAGCCCCTGTTCGTGGAAACTAAAACTTCTCCTGCCAGGCAAGGAGCCTCGGTGGGATGGGTAAGACCTCTGGCCAACTCGCATTCACCCAGCTCAGAGCCTGACTACTGTAATAGATGCCAGCATTTCCCTTCACCTCTACTTCTTGCTCCTCGCTCGTGGGCTCAGCCATCATTACCATACCGTAGATCTTGGCGTTCCCAGACATCTCTAACTCATGTCCACGAACGATGACCAGTCCATGAAAGGTAAAATTGCCCAGGATTTCTAGTTCCCCGTCTACAATGAGTACGCCGGCACCGCTTATGGTGCCGTTAATCTCTGCATCTCCCGTGATTCGGGTAATCTCAGGACTGGCATCTGTTCCCCAAGTCCCATTCCCATTGTAATGGCCTCCAGGAAGATCTGTATGCGGATTGCTCAAATATGAGTCCGCGATCTGTGAAACCGTCTGTGGGAGTGACGTTACGACACGAACGCTTGGAGTCCCTCCTCTACCGGTAATATTATTCGCCTGGTTTGAAGTCAAACTATTGATAACGCTTGTGACCAAGGCCTGATCGGTTGTTGCGATTCCGGAAACAGCTCTGGCTGGGCCAGCGGAACCGTCTACATTGGTATCATTGCCGCTGATTGCGAATGCGTTTCCTTCGAATTCAGTCTCATAGTTGGTTGCAGCGCCCGGGAGATAGATTGCGCCCAGGCCCATCCGACCGACATAGGCCACAACTACCTTCTTAGTTCCATTAGGGCCTAGAGCGGTCGAGGTAAGTATGGCTTCTGTATTTGCGGCAGTATTGACAGCTGTAACCGAATAGCTGAATCCGGACATGGTAGGATAAGCAGTCGATGGGACCACTTGGGTTGACGAGCTATAGGAAAAAGTAGGTCCGGCCGGAATGACAGCCAATGCGTGCTGTACACCAGAATCAGCAACCTGAAGGGCCATGGTTCCGGTCTTAAAATTGCCGGTACTCTTAAGATCTAGCCCGCTAAAAAGCAGGCTTGCGCCTGTCAGGGTGAGGAGGATAGAGACAATAAAGATAACACATACCAACGCTATCCCATGAGAATCTTCAAGCAGATGCTTCATAGAGCACTTCCCTCGATCAAAGAGCTACTAGGTAAGTTTTTCCTGCCATGCCACGAGCTTGGCCGCCTTAGGAAGGGGGACCCAACCATTGGCCGCCGCCAGGGCGCAACTGTCGAAACGGATATGGGCATTTCCCCGCACATCCAATTCGTAATCCGGGTCCGGCTCGGTGCTCCCGCCGATCATTAAGGAACCGTAGATACCGGCATTACCCGTTATCTGGACCTGGACATCGCCGCGAGCGATCACCAGACCGTGAAAGGTGAAATTCCCCTGCACACCGAGGGCGCCGTCCACAATGAGCACACCGTAGCCTTCGATTGTGCCCTGGATATCGGCATTCCCGGTGATACGGGTAATCCTGGGGGAGCCGGAGGTCCCCCAATTACCATTTCCGCTGTACTGGCCGCCGGAAAGATCCGTATGTGAGAGGTTCAAATAGGCGTCCGCTATCTGGGAAACCGTCTGAGAAAGTGGCTGTATAGTTGTGACGCTGGGGATCCCTCCAGCGCCAGTGACAAGGTTTATCTGGTTGGACGCCAATCCTCCATCCGAGGTCGTACTGTTTGTAATTTCTGTGGCGAGCACAGGATCGGTCACTACTATGCCCGGCACAGCGGGAGCCGCATTACAATTATCATTGCCATTGATGCTGAATGCCGTCCCGGAAAAGGTGGTTTCAGTACTAGGCGCGGTGGAACCGGGAAGGCTTGTCGCGCCAAGCCCAAAATTGCCCCGCGAGACATAAGCCACGACCACCTTCCTGGTGCCGTTGGGCCCCTGCGCAGTCGATGTCAGTATCGCTTGCGTCCCTCCGTTAACATTGATCGCTGTAACCGAATAGCTGAAGCCGGTAATACTAGGGTGAACAGTCGAGGGCACGACTTCCGTCGTTGAACTGTATGGAAATGTATCCCCGGAAGGGATGACCGCCAATGCGTGGTGTATCCCGGTATCGGCAACCTGAAAGGCAATAGTCCCGTCCTTCATAGTGCTGGTAGCCTTGAGATCCAGGCTGCTAAAAAGCAGACTAGCCCCGGTCAAAGTTAAAAGGATGGCGCCAACAAAAATAATCACAACCAGCGCCATCCCCTGGGAATTTTTTAAAGGATTTTTCATAAAAACTTAGCTCCCGGCATTGGCTATAAGCCAAAAGCATGCCAATAGAAAAAGTCCCGTAAATTCAATAGGTCAGACTATTTATTAATCGAGGCGAGATTACGCAGGGTGGCTATAGTAACAATAAATGTCACATAACGCTGAAAGTTATATTGGGAGTATTGGGAAGGAAAAAAATAGCGAGAGTTTATTGCATCACTTCTTGCCAGGTAATAACTTTGGCAGGCTGGGGAAAAAAACGCAACCCCCAATGACGCTGGTCATCAGGGGTCACCTAGGTTAGCTGGTCTCTATTGATTTATTTCTGAAGGTCACTCACAGCTTCTTCGCTAACTACATCGAAAAAACCTTACTGCATGACCTCATTCCAGGCAATGAGTTTGGCAGACTGGGGGAGACAACACGAGCCCCCAAGGCCTTGAGCCAGGCTTATGGCCTGGCTGCTGTAATAGACAGACGCGGTGTCTTTAATGTCGAATTTGAGGTCATCTCCGGTGGGGCCGAGCAGAACAGCACCAAAAATCCGCGCATTGTTTCTGAGTCTCAGCTTCAGCTTATCCTCAGTGCTTTCATCTCCTCTGGGTCCTGCTGCTAAGCTGATGACGATGCCGTGAAATTCAAAGTTGCCAAAGATATTGGCCTTCCCGTCGAGGATCAGGACCCCACTTCCGGTCACGGTGCTATTCGGATCAAACTTTATCGTACTTGTGGCCCCGTTGATATAGGTAATCTGGGGACTTGCGTCCGTGCCCAATTTGCACGCGGCATTTGTTGGCTCGGGAGGTCTGGGAGGGCAATCCGTCGAGGTAAGGTGTAGACCGCTATTATATGGCACCGCGCCGACCTGGCTCTTGAAAGCGTTGGCAAGCTCCGTCACGCTGAAGGAGTCGGTGGTTTTGAAAACGCTTGGCGTAGCCGGAGAAGTGGCGCCATTATAGTTCTTACCCTGCACCTGAGTCTTTTCAGTATTATTCAGGCTATTAATAAACTCGGTAACCATTGAGTCGTAGAGTGCCGCCACACCATACACAGGAGACTTTGGACCCGAACTTATACTATCTGCCCTGCCATCACTGTTGCTATCTAAGGAATAATTTGTGTCATTTCCGTCTATTCTAAAAACCGAACCCCCAGTATTAAAATCTGCGTCGGAACTAGAGCCACCGGGAATATAGATCGCCCCTGGGGGAGCCCACGAAGCCGACGACCTCCCGATATAGGCCCTAACCTTCCTATTCGAACTATTAGGACCCGTTGCCGACGAGATGAGGATAGCCCGAGTGTTGCCGCCGGTGCTGGCCGGGTCGTTAGTCGCGGTTACCGTATAAGCGTAGCTTCCAGCAAAACTATAACTCGTGGTGGTGCAAGATGAGGAGGGGATAACACACGTTGGGTTGTTAGTATCGGCGCTATAGCTAAACGTGGTGCCCGCCGCTATCGTGGAAAGGGCATGCTGGACGCCGGCATCGGCAACATGGATGGCGCCACCTCCAGTCATGAGATTGCTGGCCGTTTTAAGATTGAGCCCGCTAAAGAGCAGAGCCGCGCCGGTGATGGATAAGAGGATGACCATCATCACGATAACCACCACCATCGCGATCCCCTGGTTATTTTTTAATCTGGCCTTCATCAAACCCTCCGCATTTTAGTCAATAGTAAATCGTAAATAGTCACTGGTTCCCTCCCCGCTGTTCCCGCCAAAAATCTATCCGCTTCTATTTGCCATTCACTATTCGCTATTCACCGTTTTTATGACGGCAGGCCTCGATTGCGCAAATCGGCATTGGAGGTCATTGTGACGGTAAGTTGGCCGCCGAACTCTGTATCTGGTTTTAGAGACTGAACAGTTAATGTGATTCCCACCCTCTGGATATTAGCCAGAACAAGCGGCGACATGGCAGTGGATGAATCCTGGGCATAATAAGTAAGAGAAAAATTGCTCGTTCCGGTTGGTACGTTGCAGTTAGTCAGGGGTTCATCTGTGAGGATGGTAGCGCCATTTCTCGTTAGTCTCCTAATATTACCAAGAGAAGAACAGCCTGTGGCATCAAATCGGTATTCGATATCTTCATCGGCGTCGGTGCATACCCCGTTGGCATTAGCATCGTAGGCAAACTGAATTGTCTGAGAACTTGCGCTCACAACCACTGCACACGCAGCCCCGGTTGGGGCATAACCGGCGTTTCTGATCTCCCGCACCATCATATCGAGCACCGACCGGGCGTATTCCTGTGCCTCGAGGCGGTTCTCCTGGACCTTCGCGGAATGGGTCTGTACCCGATAGACGCTGTAAACCGCAGTCATAATGATGGAGGTCAGCAGAATCGACACTAAAAGCTCTATTATGGTAAACCCACTATGCGACGTTCGATGTGCAACGTGCAGGGTTGAACCTTGAACCTTGAACTGTTTTCTATTCACCATTCGCTATTTGCCATTCACTATTCGCCAACTACTGCCGCTACTCTTTAACCGCCGAGGAGACGGTCACGGTGTGTTTGGTGCGGTCGGTCCAATCCACCGTGACATCAATTCGCTTGACCCCTGCCGCGGGAGAGCCTGAGGTCACCGCCCATGAACGGTTGAACTTCGCCGGCACTCCTGAAACGGGGATATTATTTTCCGGACTGCCGGTAGTGTCGATATTCGCTGCCGTCTTTGCCTTTAGCTCTTCCAGTTTATCCTGTGCCAGGTTAGTCGCAATGGTGGTGTATAAACCTGTCTGGTTGGCCTGCATCACTGTGGTCGCGCCAACCGCCAGCCCCAAAACAGCGATAGCAAAGATGGACATCGCCACCAAAACCTCTATCAGGGTAAAGCCCGAACTCCCGCCTTTCTTGTCCATCAGAACATTTTTCCTAAAATCCACAGACCTACCACCCGCCCCTAAGCACAACTCGAGTCTGCTATGTTAACGCGTCCCACAGTCTTCACGCATACTAGTTTCTGCGCACTCCCGTTGCTCAAGGTGATAGTCACAGCAGCACTTGCGGTGCCTCGAGGAGTGAAAGTGGGATTCGGCGCAGACGCGATCGAGATCCCTGGATAAAGTTCACCAAGGTTCCGCGAATCGGAACCAAGAGTAAAGGTGTATGTGCCGGCGGAAACATTGAATGTCACGGTGTTTGAGGCGTTCTGGGATATCGCCTTCATCCGCGCGACCTGGAGATCTGTCGCAACCTGGCGTGCCGCTGACGAGAGCCTAAGTGTCGGGAGCCAAGTTAAAAGGCTGGGAACCGCGATGCCCATAACGACCGATGCTATCCCTATCGCCACAATTAGCTCTAGTACGGTGAATCCGGAAGCCGCACGGCTGTATCCAAACTTTCTCATGATTACCCCTTTTTTACCTTTTGGCTGTAACTGAGTCAATCTCTTGGTCCGGGGTTTATCCCATAAACCCTGATTGAAGAGGAACATGGTATAGGCGGGAAGCCAAAAACGTGCCAATATGCACCATAGACCGACTATTAGCAAAATTCTTTATAAATCAGCAAGATACTAAACGACGCCACAATATCGCATACTGACAAACTAGCAAACAATATGACAAGAAATGTCAGTTTTGCATAAAATGTCGTCATTTTCGTTCAAAGCTATCATCTTTTCACCAGCTCGTTCACTAGATCAGAGCTCGATGACTCATTACCGCCCTTCGACTCCGCTCAGGCTGGTGAGCAAGTCGAACCACAGCCTGATAGCTTTTCAACCAAGAGGTTGGTAAAGCGCAATTAACAGTTCGCCGAAAAAAAGGTAAACGAGAGCACCGAAGCAGAGAAAGGGGGCAAAAGGAAGCGCATATTTGCTATCCACCCCCTTCTTTAGCATGAAGGCAACCCCTACGATGGAGCCGATTAACGAGGCGAAAAATAGCGTCACAGGAATAGAAGGCCAGCCCAAAAAGGCACCGATCATGGCTAGGAGTTTGATATCCCCACCCCCCATGCCCTCAATGCCGGTAAAAAACTGGTACGACCAGGCTACCAGCAACAGAGAACCCCCTCCAATAATAATGCCAACTAAGGAGCTCACCGGAGAGGGCAGGTTTGAGAGAGCCCCTAGTGGCCAGTAGTACTGGATTATGGACGCTAGGAATCCAAACCCGATGCCAGGGAGGCTGATGACGTCCGGCACAATTCTAACATCCAAATCAATAAAAGTGATGATAATGAGGGCGGCAACCAGGACAAAGTTCACAAAAAAAGCGAGCCCGAGGCCTATACGGCTGAACAAAAGCACGGCCAAGACCGCCATCAAAAACTCAACAACAAAATAGCGCGGGGAGATTCTTTCTCCGCAAGAGCGGCAACGGCCCCGCAGATGGAGATAGCTGATTAAGGGAATGTTATCATAAAAGGCAATGGGGCTCTTGCACAGAGGACAGTGGGAGGGGGGTGAAACGATGGACTCTTCCTTCGGCAAACGGGCAATGCAAACATTGAGAAAGCTGCCGACGACGGCGCCAAAAATAAAAACCATCGAGGAAATCAAAAGAAGAGCGGGCGAAAGATTCATCGTTCCGTCAGCATCCTGCCCAGAATCGCCCGTACTCGCTCGCGGTCCTTGCCGGCAAAGTACCAGTCAATCGTTTGGTGCAGGCCCTCCATGAACGGCGTTCTGGGTTCCCAACCAAGGAGTTGCCGAGCGAGCCTATTCTCTGCCACCCGATTGAGCGGGCCGGTCGGCATTTCGGGTTGTACGACGACACGCGCCTTATGACCTGTATAGCGCAGGACCTCCTCCACGGCATCCATCACCCGGATGCGCTCCATCGTTCCTAGATTGATAGCCGCGGCGTTGTCGATTTTCTCTGCGGCCAGGATAGTACCTGATACGATATCATCAATGTAGGTCCAGTTGCGCACCTGCTCCCCGGTACCCCAAACTGCAAATGGGTCCTCGCCGATAAAGGCCCGGGCGATCATGGCGATAACGGCATGGTTTTCCACGCCGCGCGGACCATATACTGTAAAGTAACGACAGCTCGCTGACTTCATGCCAAATTGATCGTAGTAAGACTTGAGGGTTAGCTCTCCCATGAGTTTCGCCCACCCGTACATATTATCCGCATCATACGGCGGGCCGACCATATCCTCGGTAAGGTAGAGCTCTTCGTCAGGGTTCATCTGCATGTGATTGGGATAGACACACCCGGAAGAGGCATAAACGACCTTTTTCACGCCTATTTCGCGGGCAGTCCTAAATATCATTCCGTCCAGGATCAAATTGGTAGAGCACTCGACCTGATGCAGATCTACGTAACCGCGCCCTCCATGGTCCGCCGCGAGATGAAAAACAATCTCCATCCCGGCCATGGCGTGACTAATGACAGCGGGGTCAACCAGATTTTCCCCTAGAAACTCGATCTTTCCTTCTTCGATGTGTTTTTTGATGTTCTCCAGCCTGCCGCTACTCAAGTTGTCCACGACCCGAACTTTCGCGCCGCGCTCCACCAGAGCATCCACCAGGTGGGAGCCAATAAAGGAGGCCCCACCGGTAACTAAAACCCTAAGTCCTTTCCAATCCATATAGTTTCCCTACCTGGTCGTTACCAATATCCCGCGCACCGAAATATATTTACATAACCGCCCAAGATCGACTATATAATCCGCCCGTTGAAAGCAACAATGTAACTTTGAGTAAGAACAAATCTGGCCGCATGGATCACCCGCTTCATCAATCTTACTGGACCGCATGGTTTAGGAACCTGTTGGGGAGATGGTGACCCGGCCATCTGGCCCCTTATACCGTTGCGAGAGGAAACCTCTCCCAAGAAAGGCGAAACTTGCTTGTCCGTTTTCATAAGAACCGCGATGTAGGGCGCAAAAACGCTTCGCAGCACCGCTTTGGACGGTCTAACTTTGTAGGCTGCCAGGTTAGGGTCGTAGAGCCAGTTCCTAAGTTGTTTAAAACCATGGTAATGAAAAAACAGTAGGGGCTGTCCGTCAACGAGAACCCGTTCTCCGTCTGTTTCGATGGTGTAATTGGCAAGGTTCCAAGGTGCTAAATTCGCTCCCTTGTGACGTAAGACGGCAACGCCCGGAAAGCGATCTGGCCAGTCGTCCAAATACTTCTGATCTGCGAATCTCCCCTCTTCGAGTCGGTCATAGCACCACTCAATGCATTGCTCCCGCCACCAGCGGAGACAGGAAAAAGCGCGCTCGTCACGCCTGAATGAAACCCACCCCACATTGTAGATCCCGTATTTCCTATTGCCCAGCAGGTATGAAGGGAAGCGGTGTTCGATGATGGCTATTGAGTGGTCAGCGATTTCTTTATAGAGGGCAAGCGGATCTGCAAAAAAGAAGAGATCCGCGTCTAAGTACGTAATCATGTCTACCTCAGGATAGCTTTTGAAGATAAACAGCGGCAATGAAGGGGTGCAGGTGAAGTAGTATTCGACCCGGCTCCGGTTCTCTTTGGCTCTCAGGAGCTCTTCATCCCCTTTCTCGAAATCCTCCAGGGCAATCAAACAGACATCGGATAGACCTAGTCGGGAAAGCGCGCTATGGCTCTCTCGGTCCATGCACAGCACCCAGAGCCGGAACGAAGGGCAATGGCCTCTCAATGACTGGTAGAGAGCCAGCCCTCGCGCCAAATAATGACGGTCAAAATAGGTACAGAAATAGTACATTAAACCTCGCTCTTTGTCCGCTCGTGCCACCGAATAATCAGGTCGCTGACTCGATGAGCCTGCTCATCCGTCATCTGGGGATGCATCGGAAGGCTTAGTATCTCCCGGCACACCTGCTCGGTATTTTGGAGCCCCCCTGGACCGATGACGAGCCGACCTCGATAGGCCGGTTGCAGGTGAACGGGCATCGGATAGTGAACCGCGGTCTCGACTGCGTTCTCTTTGAGAAACTGCCGCAGATCATCGCGTCGCCTGCTGCGCACGACATATTGATGATAAACATGATCAGCATCACGTACCGTTTGAGGCAGAATAAGACCTGTGGTTGCAAGCATGGCATTGTAAAGACGGGCCAGTTGGCGGCGTCGGCCGTTTTCTGCGTCCAGGTATTTAAGCTTCACTCGCAGAATAGCCGCTTGGATCTCATCCAACCTGCTATTCACGCCCGGAAGTTCGCTGACATACCGCTCGCGCCACCCGTATTCCCGCAGCAGGCGCACCCTCCGAGTCAATTCATCGTTATTCCCCACCACGCTTCCTCCGTCACCGAACGCTCCCATATTTTTAGTAGGGTAGAAACTGAACGCCGCCAGCTCTCCCCAGGTCCCGGTCTTTCGCCCTTGAATGGACGCGCCGTGGGATTGAGCGCAGTCTTCAATAACAAATAGGTCGTAACGTCTAGCGATGTCCACGATGGCGGGCATATCGGCTGGAGCGCCATAGAGGTGAACGGGAATGATAGCCTTAAGACGACCGTTGGCAGTCGCACGCTGGCCCTGTCCGTACGTCTTGACTGCATCCTCTAGACGGTTGGGATCTATAGTGAAGGTCCGATGATCAATGTCCACCAGCACAGGGACAAAGCCGGCTCGTTCAATAGCTGCGATTGTGGCTACAGCGGTGTGGGAGACAGTGATCACGCCGTCGCCGGAACCGATGTCACAAGCGCTTAGGGCGATCTCCAGGGCGTCTGTGCCGCTGCCGACACCAACGGCGTGGCGTGCACCGATGTAGGCAGCAAAATCCTTTTCAAACGCCTCCACCTCCCGTCCCAGAATATACCAGCCACTCGCCAAGACCCGGCTTATGGCGCTATCAATCTCTTCTTTATGAGCCAAATAACCAGCCAGAGGTTGAGTAGACAGCATCAGGCGCGTGTGAGGATCTTTACGCATGACTTTTTTCACGTGCTATCCTTACCAGTATTTGTCACGATGTTCCCGGTAATAATCCAGGGTGCGGCTCAAACCCTCCCGCAATGCCACTTTCGGCGCCCAACCTAATACCGAGCGAATCCTCGTGTAGTCGCCGTAGTAGTCACCAATGTCGATTGGCTTACGTTCAGAAGGGAAAGGAACGAGGCGACTTTCACCCCCGCCATTGAGTTCAACGAGCAGCTCGGCAAGATCTCTGAGACAAATGGGGTCATCGGCCCCTAGGTTAAACACCTCTCCATTCGCTTCTTCTCTGGCTCCAGCCAGCAAAAAAGCTTCCACGACGTCATCCACGTAATTGAAATCACGCAGCTGCGCGCCAGCGCCGTAAACTTCAATGGGCTTGCCTTCAATCAACAGACGAATCCATATGCCCAGGAAAGTTTGGCGGGCATCCTTCACTCGCATGCGCGGTCCAATAGTGTTCGTCAGGCGCAGAGCGCAAGCGCGAATACCGTATACGTTGTTGTAGAGGATGTGATACCACTCGCCAGCCATCTTATTGATGCCGTTCACATCTGCCGGACGGAGCAAGTGCCTCTCATCCACTGGAAGGTATTCGGGTTTACCATAAAGCTGCCGAGTGCTCGCAAAGACAACCTTGATATCAGGATTGTACTTACGACAAGCTTCCAGTATCGAGAGTTGCGCACGGCAGTTAATCTCCAGGTCGCTGTATGGATCCTCCATCGAGTCCAAATGACTGGTCTGCCCGGCTAAATTAAAGAGGTAGTCCTGCCCTTGGACAAGACGGCGCATGCTGTGTTCGTCCCGCACGTCAGAGATATTGACTTTCACCTGACCCTCGATCTCGGCAATGTTGAACAGGTTGCCTCCGTATTCCGGAATCAGGCTGTCCACTAGCGTTACCACCGCTCCAAGGTCCAGGAGGCGGCGTGCCAAGTTGGATCCGATAAACCCTAAGCCGCCTGTGATGAGGACGCGACGGCCGGAGAATTCTTGCCCGCTCATCTGCCTATCGGACCCCCTATTGCAGCAGTCCTTGGAGCCACCTTCTGATTCGGCGCTTTGCGCCGGTAGGAAGAACATGCCTGGCCACCGAGAACAGTAAGGTACCTTTTGGTTTTCTCAAGCGTAGCGCAACCTCCTGCCGCATCGTTTCCAAGACGGCGTCCTTGCCGAATCGCCTTTGGTATTCCACCGTTAAATCAGCGGCAAACCCTACCTGGTTATCCAGGAGAGCAAAGATCCAGAGCAGAACATAATCGGGTTTGCCAAAATCCCCACGAGCTAAGGACTCGTTAGTCCGTAGATACCGCGCCTCGCACCACGCGGGACTCTTCTTTAGCGTTTTCTCAAGCAGACCGTAACTGCCATCGCGGGCGAAGCCGCCGAGCGCTTCACAGGTCGCCCTGCGGAGCCTCACCGCGCCGTAGACCTCCAGGTTGGAAAGCCAAAACCCTTGTTGGGTTATTTCTCGATGCACGTCCACGAACAAGTCCTCACCGACGTACGCGTTTATCAAACCCGGCTCCATATCCACGGCCAAGACTCTGTTGCGGACCTCCTCTCTCAGGCTGTTAAACAGTCGTAAATCGGTTCCTTGGGAGTCCGTCTTAAACCAGTCCACACGAGATACAGAAAACCGCTCCAGCACGGAATTCAACGAGGTTATCGGGACCGTTCCTTCCCTTTCAACAACAAACAAGTCTGAGAAGAGATAGTGGGACAGAGACTCGGCGTCAGGCCTTAAAGTGCTGGAACAGGAGGGAGATCTGGTGAAATAGAATAACGCTTGATCTGTCCCCTGGCCGCTGGTGACCGCGCTATTGATAATGATCGCCTTGTAAAAACGGCCTGTTGCCGACTCCCGGCTCTCTGCCTGGCTCGGGTCAAAGCCGACATAGATGCAGTGCCGGGCGATCTTGTCCCAAATAGCCGGCGGTCCTCCAGATGAGCCGACATCAAGGAGCACGGGATGCATATCCGACTTCAATAGCAGCTCGTCAATAACCTTTTTTTGCATCTTAAGCCGACTTAGCCTCACACAAGTAGGTTTGAACGGAAACAGGCTCGTCCAACAACCGGTCCAGATAATCGTGCGGGATGTTGTCGAAAGCTTGGCGCAGAACCAGTCCATTACTCTCAATCAACTTCGAAAATTCTTCTATATTCAACACGACTTCTACTACTGGGCTACCATACGCGAACTTCTTAAGGACCGTCGTTGGCCGCTTTTTCACGGTAGGAATAGTGTGAAAGATGCACCAGCGCCGCGTAATGCGGCGACTCTCGGCGATTGCCTCCCGATAGCCGAGAAGGTGCATTAGCACGGTACCCGATAGCAGAATATCGCAGGTACCGCTCTTGAACGGAAGCGCCAGGGCATCGCCCACGACAAACTCCGCGCTGGGGCAGTGCTGTTTTCCGCAGGCCGCCATGGCTGGCGAGTAATCCAGGCCAACGTAACGGATCGGGCTTTTCAACAAATGGGCCAACACCTCTGAGTTCCAGCCGCTGCCGCATCCGACCTCGATAACCAACGGATCTTTCAAAGCGGTTTCTTGGACGGCGGCAGCCACAGCAACAAAATCCGCCCGCGGCTTGCCCTCCCGCATCGCTCGCAAAAGGGGCGCAAAAGCCGCATGCTGCCTCCTGGCAACCTCCGTGTCCTTCCAGCCATTGAAGAGCTCCGCGGAAAGTTTCCCTTCGACAATTTCGTAGCCAGAGGAGGCTGGCAGGCAGTCGCCGCTCCAGAACGCCCACGCCCGCCTGGCACGAGCAGGCAACAGTTTTCGACCGAGAGTTTTTAATGTTGAACTAAAGGCGGGCATGGACGATATCTCCCAGCTCCTGCATCCGTTGATAGTAGGTATGTTCCCGGAGCGTTCGTTTCTGCCCTGCCCGAGCTATCGCTTCCCGTTCATTGTCGTGTTCTAGAAAATACCGCACAAGCTCCGCGCATTCCTCGGGAGTGCGATAAGTGACCACCTCTTCGCCTTCCTTAAACATCTCGGCCAGGTTCGTCTTCCAGTCGGTGACCAACAGGCTTCCTACGCCTGTGGCCTCGAACAGACGCATGTTGTTAGCGTACGACTCTGCCACCCCGATGTGGTGGTTGAGCGTCATTTTGGAATTGTAAAGAATCTGATACATTTCAATCCCCCAGGCCCTCCCCATATAGCATTGACGAATAGACGAATTTTTGGATAAGCCCCCGGCCTCTCGCCCCCACACCTTGAGACCCAGCCTAGCACAAAGATGTTCCAACAATTGCACCCTGGTTTGATGATCTTGTGAAAGGCTACCCACAAACGAAATAGCAATCTTTGCATACCCATCGCTCAGGTGACTCAATACCTTTGGCTCAAAAGCAAATCGATGCAGCTCAACCGGAACCCTCATACGGCGAAAGTGTTCGACAAAGTTTGGCAATGATGAAATTACCAAGTCGTAGCAGCCGAATTCTTCCCCCTCGGGAAGCGGAGAGGCAATTTGCCCCACCAGCATCCTAACATGGGGCTTCATTTCGTTGAGGAACCGGCTGCTAATTCCCATATCCTGATTAAGCAAGACATCGGGCTTGTAGTGTTTAATCTGCGCTTCCAGGATATCGTAGAACCAGCGTGGACGACCATTTATGGAATCCACGAGTGGATGTAACAGCCGCCTTAGATAACGCACCGGAGCCTTGGGCATGGCACGCTTTGTGGCCTGCAACATTCCTATCCAATGCTGAAGGATCCCGGATGGCTGGTCCGAACGAATCCCATGCTCCCGCGCCCATGCCCTCTGCATGAACTCATTGTTGGCATGGATGTCCCAAGCCTCGTGTCCAAGCCTTCGAAGATTACTTGAATAAAAGTCTGCCACACCGAACAAGCTCTCGTTGCGCGAGCGCATCTGCTCGTCGTAGGGCTCATTCTCCAGACCCGGGTGCTGGGCGTAAAGCCAGCAGAGGAACTCCGGATAGTCCGTGTTAAGAATAAGAAGGCGAAAGGTCCTACTCATCCGTTAGCCCACTGCCGTTTAAAAACCCTAAACCCTGCACTGATGAGATTGCTAGCCCTCTTCCATGCTTTAACGACCGGCACAGGAAGAGAGGCCCAAGTCCTTCTTAACTCAACTCTTCCTACACCCCTGGACGTGAGGGCGTGCGTGGCGTCTCGAATGGTAAAAAAATATTCCCAGCCGCCGATGAGTTCCCTGTTGCGCTGCGCCTCGGGACCTTCCACGGTGCCATCCACTGATTGGTGCACGTGGTCAAAACCATGGTTCTGATGGACAACCATGGCTACCTGGGTAGCATCGACAACGGGGAGGCCAAGCGAACGTGCCCTATAGATGAACCAGTTATCCCATCCCGGTCTTCCGACAGCGAAGGGAGGCAGTTTTCCCACGGTGCCGCGCCGGAAGACAAAGTAATCGATTCCCGTGGGTGGATGAAGGACTCCTTGCCTGGTTCGTAGCTGCTCCAGGCACCCTTGCGATCCGTCGGCTGAGAAATCTATGGCTTCTTTAAGATCGACATCCCAACGCTGGCCAACCATCAGAAACTTCCCGAACGGAATGGACTGCACAGCCGCAAGGAAGTCTTTGAGTAAAATGATATCGGCATTCACGTAGCAGAGGAGGGGATGACTGGCCTCGCGCTCTACGCTCTCAAAGACTGAGTCTAGCAATGGTGTGCCAAACTCATTCCGTGTAACGCCTGGGATATGTCTCGTGCGAAATTTACCAGCCGCCTCGCGGACACCATCGTCATCTCCGCAGAGAATGATTTCGCAGTCGGGGTGAAGCCGGGTCCAACTTTGGATGGCATTGCGCTGAATAACCGCGATATGCCCCTGAAACGGCTTGGGAATAGAGAATATGGTTAGCATCACTCCATTGAGAAATTTCTTGCTGCCGCTTCATCAGTCTCTGGCATATTTGACCTGCCTCCTTCACGGTCCTTGTAGTTTTAGAAGGATCTTCCGCCGTATTTTTTTCGGGATGAAATACGGCACCACTCTCTCAACGAAGCTAAGGCTACGCCATTGTGCTCCGAAACGATACTTGAAGCACGCCACAGTTGCTATAGCTCCGCGCAGTTTATCTAAGAAACTAATGGGGGCACAGGCCAAAATCTGAAGATGCTTATGACATAACTGGAGAAATAAGTCCTCAAAAGATGTCTTGTATTTTTCATCTGCGTTCATAGTATCCAAAGAATAGAGTACCCTTCTTTTTCGCGTTTCGTCTTCTTCATCCGGCCTATTCTTGCGACGCAAAAACAGAGGCTCAGCTATTTGGGCAAATGACCCTCTCAGAGCCAATTCAGCCAATAGCGCATGATCAGCCCCCCACACGTTTCTAAATCGACCGCTCTGGCCAAGCACCTCCCTGCGAATAAGGCCGTACACCATATTGTTGGCCCCAATACGGCCAGCACGCTGCAAGATCTTTCGAAGACTCTGTGCTGTTGGCGTAGATGGATCGATTCGGATGCCATGCTCCTGCGCCCACGCCTTCTGCATAAACTCGTTATTGCCATGAATATCCCAAGCCTCGTGTCCAAGTTTACAAAGATTACTGGAGTAAAAGTCCGCCACACCAAAAAGACTCTCCACCCGCGCCCGCATCTGCTCTTCATAGGGTTGCTTCTCCAGCCCCGGATACTGGGCGTAAAGCCAGCGCAGGAACTCGGCGTAGTCGGTGTTGAGGATAAGGAACTTCATCGCTCTCTTTTCCTCACAACCTGGCCGCCCGAGTCACTCCTCAGCAGGGTATGCCGTGGCTCCTATTCCTAAGGGCTTGTGAAGGAGGCGTTAATTCCCACATCCTTAAGGGTCTCCTTCATGTTCAGCACGGATTTTTTCAGCAGATACTCTTTCCTTGAAACGAGGGCACCGCGCATACGCTCCAAAGCTTGTTCATTGGTGCTCAATGCCTGCTCCAGGGCATGGGCTAACCCGTTATCTTCGTATGTAATCGATTGATCTTCGATCCCATAGATGCAAGCCAGTTGCTTGTGGATGATCGGAACGATTCCTAACGAAAGGGCTATACAAAGCGAGGTACTACCCTTCTCAAAGAAATAGGGTCTGTACTCACTTCTGGTTGTATCAATTAGTGGCAGTATGAAGTGCGCACTTGCAATGGAATCGTAGTAATCCTTGTATGGAACCTCGCCTTTACTGAACGTGAAGAAACTGTCCAGTTTTCTATTCCTGACCTGCTTCTTAAAGATTAACCCTTCTTTAGTATCGTTTCTGCCAATGATCATGACGTGAAAATTTCTAACATTACTAGATGTAAGTTGTTCAACGTCATCTAGCAACGAATCGTAATTGCGCCTATCAAATTCCATATTGCCTTGCACGCAAAAGCATATTTTGCCTTGTCTCTGAGCCTTTACTTGATCTAGAGTCTGTGCAGGCCAAACCCAACGCGCGATTAGTGTATCTGATAAGAAACGCGAAATGTGCTCTGCCAAAACAAGGGGCGCTCGAATTGGTGCGGTAAAGAAACGGGCATAGTCAGGGTCATTCTTTATCAGACTCCCATTGTGAATTATGGCAATAATGGGAATTGGAATTCCTGAAACTTGCTGCAAAATCTCTTTGGGTTCCAGGCTATTGAGCACTAAGAAATCGTAGTCTCGAAATTGCCGCCGTTCCACCCACTGCTTGAAGAAGAGCCCATCAGTTTCTCGCAGGGTGCAGTTCAGTCCAGTACAGTAGATGAATGGGTCATTGTGCATCACCCTTCGCGAAACATACACATCAACGCTGATGCCGAGAGCATTGAGAACATAGACTAACATCGGCAGGATTTCGCCATGATAGTAGTTGTATTCAATCAGTGCACACTTCAAGCCCTGTTTTGCCTTACGTGGACTCCATTCTACATACACGTCTCTGAGAAGTCCAAGCACACGTCGGGGAGCTTCAATCACACGCTTGAGACGTGTACGCACCCTCAGCCGAGCACGAAGTGAATGCAAACTAGGCACTCCAAGCCGAGTACGCCAAGCCGAGCTGCGAAAGTATATGGATACTAACTCTAGAGCGACCAGGATCTTGGTAAACGGATGTAGATTGGAAATCAGTACGGTACGCACCAACTCGCGGCTCAGGTTGCTGTACGACGGTTTACAGTGGCCTGCAGGATCGATGCTGCTTGCTCTATCTTTTTCTGTCTTAGTATGATATTGCCGGTAATAAAATAGTACCTCTGGAACTTTGAAAAATGGTCCAATAAGACAGAGTTCCATCAAAAGAATCACATCTGCTCCGTAAGATGTTCTGAAAAGACTCGTTTTTCTCAGTACATCTGAGCGAACTAGGCCATATATCGCATACCACCCGTGGCGTGAGGCCAGAATGTGCATGCGCTCACGCACATTCAAGCTGGACATGTCCGGATTATCATAATTGTCGTAAGGTATATCTAGGAAGGAGCCGCTTTCTTCAATAAACCTGAGTGACGTGCAGCAGAGAACTAGCGAAGGATCATGTTCAAGCACGTCTACACATTTCCTAACGTAGGTCGCGTCCCACAAATCATCATGCGACGCCCACATAAAATACTTGCCCCTTGATAACTCGAATACACGGTTGAAGTTTTTAACCGCACCCAGATTCGTCTCGTTCCGATAATACCGAATTCGCTTATCTCTCGCCGCATATTCCAAGCAGATTTCCTGTGTCCTATCCGTCGATGCATTATCAGAGATGATCAACTCAAAATTCTCGTAATCCTGCGCCACCAACGAGTCCAATGCTTGCCGGATGTACTTTTCGGCGTTGTACACCGGCATCCCAATGCTAACCAGTGGCTTGTCGTCTGTCATGCTCGCAGTATCTCCTTCAGGGTGTCACACACATAGTGAACTCTCTCCTGCGTCATATTCAGTGCACACGGCACATTGACCCCATACGGGCTGATCTGGTAACTGACCCGATTGCGTTGGCGGTCTTGCCGCGCCTGCCCCAAATACTCATAGGCCGGTAGCGAACTCAGGGGGTAGAAGAACGGCCGGGAGTCAATGCCGCGCTCGCTCAGCAGGGCCATCAACCGCTCCTTCTCCATGCCCAGCGACGCATCCAGCACCGCCGTCACCATCCAGTAGGTGTTCTTGGTGCCAGGCGCTTCGTAGTTCAGCGTCAGGCCGTCCACGCCGGAGAGCGCTTCCTGATACCAGGCAAAGATCTGCCGCTTGCGGGCGATGATCTCCTCGATCCGCTCCAATTGCGCGAGACCGAGGGCTGCCTGCATGCTGCTCATTGCGTACTTGTAGGCTACTTCCGCGTTCCAGAACATCTTATCGCCGGGTTCGCGACCATGATTCCGTAGGAACAGGGCGCGGGGATAAACATCCTCTCTATCAGTGACCAGCATGCCACCTTCGCCTGTGGTGAGGGTTTTGGACCCGTGAAAACTAAAGACCCCCGTATCCCCGAAACTTCCTGCTTTTTTTCCCCGATACTCTGAGCCTATTGCTTCCGCAGCATCCTCGATGATCGCTATGCTGCGTCTCTTGGCCACATCTCGAATACCATCCATATCTGGCATGTTGCCGTAAAGATCAACCGGGATCACTGCCTTGGTTTTTGAAGTGATGCATTCCTCAAGAGACTCAGCTGACAAGCACCATGTTTTGTAATCAATGTCGGCAAAGACCGGTGTTGCCCCTACATAGGTGATGGGTCCGGCTGAGGCAATCCAGGTTATATCGGGTACGATCACCTCATCGCCAGATCCAACACCAAGGGCCGCCAATGAAAGGTGAATCGCCGAAGTACAAGAAGGCAGCGCAATGGCAAAACGCACGCCCAGATAATCGGCAAAGGCTTTCTCGAACCGCTCATGGTATATGTTGTGATTGCCGTACCAAGCGTTGGTGACTGCATCGGTGACGTAGTCTATTTCTCTCTGGGTAATCCAGGGGCCGGCAATGGGGATGCGCTCCATGTCACTCCTTTACGCACTGTAGGTAGCCGTCCGGTGCAACGGTAATCAACACCTTGTTCTCGATGTCTTTGTCTATCTCGAACCGATCGTTGGTCTTCAGGAATTCCCACACCGCTGTTTTCGGATTGTTGCCCTTTCCCCACGGTCTATCAGAGAAGAAATCATGCGGCATATCTTCGATGATTGTATCGAAAACCACCAGGTAACTTCCCTTCGTTACCAGAGGCGAATACAGTTCCAACTCCCGGAGCACATGCGCATGGGTGTGGTTCGAGTCCAATACTACAAGTACGGGATTCCTGCCTCTGGCGAAGTCATAAATCTGCTTGATCACATCTTCGTCAGTAGAAGAACCTTGTACCATCGTGATCCGTTTGAACATCGGGTGCTTTTCGATCTCCACTCGATTGTGCTCGCGAATGTCTACATCCACGCCCAATACCTGACCATTACCGCCAATCAATTCAAGCATTGAAGCATAAAAGATTAGTGAACCGCCATGAGCAATTCCTGTCTCAATAATCAGATTCGGCTTGACACGCCAGATGATCTCCTGCATAGCGATGATGTCTTGCGGAAATTGGATGATGGGGCGGCCAAGCCAGGTGAAATGGTGCGAATATTCAAACTTTGAACTGGCTATGAACCACTCTCTCGTCAGCCTATGTAGGGATACGCCCGAGGGCATTTTCTCGATGAAACAACGCTTTCTCTCTCCAAACTCCTTCACTATTGGCCACCCCCTTTGCCATCGACTCTGGTTATCTGTACTCGGACCTCATACTTGACTCCCTTGTCGATAAACCAAGCGCCTGGATAAGGAGGAAAAGTTCGGGCTCGGAGAATGTTCAGCAGATCACGTGCTTTGTAATGCTTCTCCAACTCAATTCTTGATGCGTGTTCAAGCTCATCGCTTCTATGAAAAATCCCCCTGGCAAGATCTTGCGGTATTCGGGGGATGTTTCCCTGCTTAATCTCGGGAAACTTTTGCCTGAACAGCTTCACTATCTCCTCTTGTGCTTTGTAGTACAGCGTCTCACCAGTGTCTCCCCAAAATTTCTCAATCGGGGACTGAAAGGCTATATCTCCAGCATCAATCCCCTCATTGACCCAATGTAACGTTACTCCAAACGGTGCATCTTCAACTACTGTCCAAAAGTTGTAATGCTTTCCTCTGTTGTAAGGTAGGTAACTTGGATGGAAATTCAAGCATCCCATCCGCGGGATTTCTATCAAGTCCTTCTTCACAATGTATGGCCACCATGCGAGAAGTATCAGGTCCAGTTCTAAGCTTCTAAGGGCATTCGGCGTTTGTTTCTCATACAGAGAGTCACTGTAGAATATCTTGCGAGGATCCGCTATTCGAGAGTTTCTTATTATTTCCGAGTTGAGCCCCTTCCTATCTTTGGAGTCCAAGACCAAGCAAGCTAACGGTTCCTTGTTTTCCCCAAAGAACTTTGCTGTCTCATTACCAACTATGTCAGCGGCAAATAACCCGATCTTCATGGTTGTAACTCCTCCGCATTCGTTCCGCTGGCCAAACGGTCCGCAAGTCTCAAACTCTCTCCGACAAAAACTCCGTGCAAAGAAACCCCGCTCGTCCTCCAGTAATTCCGGTTCGATGATAAATACGCCCTTGAGTTTTGTCTCCGTGAAAATCATGACCCCAAAGATTTCACGAACACCCAAACTCTAAACCACCTTCACCTCTGGAATAGGCAAAATAAACTTACCTCCCCGGTGGCGATATTCGGCCTGTTGTTCCAGGATCTCCTGAGAGAAATTCCATGTGAGCAAAAGCACATAGTCCGGCACCATTTCTAGCAACTTGGTCGGGGGGAATATGGGTAAATGGCAGCCAGGTAAATAACGGCCTTGCTTGTGGGGGCTTAGGTCCACTACAAAATCCAGCACGCTTCCATCAATCCCAAAGGTGTTCAATAAGATACTGGCCTTCGCCCCTGCCCCATATCCAGCGATCCGGCGCCCTTGTGACTTTAGGCCCAGCAACAGATCACGCAGCGTAGACTGAAGCCATCTGACCTTGGCTCCGAAATCACGATAAAAATCAAAGCGCCGTACGCCCCAGTTTGTCTCCTCCGCGAGCAAACGCTGCGATGCCTTTCTATCATCGCCACCCGCTGCTGGGTGCGTCACAAACAACCTCAAAGAACCCCCGTGGATATCGAGCCGTTCCACATCAGCAATGAACAAGTCATGCGATCTGAAGAGGGCATCTAAGGCGGTAAGCGAGAAGTAGCACAGGTGTTCGTGGTAGATCGTGTCAAATTCACAGCGGTCAACCAAGTCCTTCACGTAGGGCACTTCAAAGACGGCTAGCCCATCCCTCTTCAACAGAGTCTGGATTCCCTGAACAAAGCCATTCAAATCAGCCACATGCGCCAGAACATTGTTGCCAATAATAACATTCGCTTCTTTCCCTTGCCCGCGCAGTTCCCGGGCAAGATCAGAACTGAAAAACTCTGTCAACGTAGGGACCCCTCGCTGCTGAGCCACCTTAGCAACATTCAGGGCCGGCTCAACGCCCAAGACGGGAATGCCCGCGTGGACAAAATACTGTAGGAGGTACCCATCATTGCTGGCCACTTCAACCACAAAACTGCCAGAGTGCAGCTCTCGGGAACGGATCAATCGATCCACAAGCTCTTTCGAACGCTGCAGCACAGTTGCTGAGACAGAGGAAAAGTAGAAGTAGTCCCGAAAGAGGGCCTCCGGAGAAACAGTCATTGTGATCTGAACCAGAGAACACGTAGGACAAAATACCAGATCAAGCGGATACCTTGGCTCTGGTTGCGAGAGTTGGTCATTGGTGAGTAAAGAGTTAGCAAGAGGGATCTGGCCTAATGAGATGATCTCCTCCAGTCCTGAACTGCCACACGAGCGGCAGAGTGTAGACAGTGTCTTCACGCGCCTGTCCCCAAGAAACTTCTGTACCAAGCGATGGTTCCGCAGAGACCAGACCCCACGTCAAACTCATCATCCAGGCGCTCGGCCAGACGAAGAATAACGACTTTCATGGCACAGTTTCCTCGATGATAGCGTTAGTTCGGTGACTATTCGGACTGAACTGGGTAGTCCAGCACAGAAGCGGTCTTACGACCCCCGGCATGGGCCCAGCGTAGTCCCCACGTGCTGAGTTGCCGTCAAGGGTGTCAATCACCTGGAAGGCCACAGCATCGCGCTCATAGATGTGAACAATAACCGGATTCATTGTGCTGATGGCTGCACCTACTATCAGGCTGCCCTCTGAGAGAAAATTACCTGGAATCCATGCCGTGCTTACATAGCGACCCTCTGCCCTGGGTTTCCCTCGCCAGGAAGGATCGTAATCGGCAGCAACAAACACGCAGATCCCCTCTTCGTTGTAAAAGTGAAGATTTGACACCAATAGAGAGCCCGACTTGAGCACTTCATACTCCATCTCAATAGCAACCGGTCGCCGGATGTCGACTGTGTCTGTAATCCGACCATCCTCCGTCCGTACACGCACCGCACGTAAGCGAACTATGTCATTCCCGGGTGCCTGGCTCAAGTCCGGCCACTCACGCGCTGCTGTCGTACCCAGACCAGAGACTAGATAAGTACTGACCACCCGGTGCGATGGACCATCTCGCAACACCCCCCCTTCCTCAAGCAAGATAGTTCGCGGACATAGACGCGTGATCGCCGGCATATTGTGGGAGACAAAGAGTACGGTGCGGCCCTGCTGTCCTATGTCCTGCATCTTGTCCACGCATTTGCGTTGAAAACGAGCATCGCCTACCGCCAACACCTCATCTACCAGAAGGATCTCGGGCTCCAGATGGGCGGCCACGGCAAAGGCCAGGCGCAAATACATGCCGCTGGAGTAGTGCTTGACCGGAGTGTCGATGAATTTTTCGACCTCGGCGAAGGAGACGATCTCATCAAACTTCTGGTCGATCTCCCGCTTCTTCATCCCTAAAATGGCACCGTTTAAGTAGATGTTTTCCCGTCCCGTCAGTTCCGGATGAAAGCCGGTCCCGACCTCTAACAGCGATCCGACCCGCCCATTGATCTCCGCGCAACCTTCCGTGGGCTCGGTGATACGGGAAAGAATTTTCAGGAGCGTGCTCTTGCCCGCACCGTTGCGGCCAATCACACCCACTACTTCGCCTTGTTTGATCTCAAAGGAAACGTCCTTGAGGGCCCAGATGGTTGTTGCGCGACCGTTGACGGATGACCGGGGACCGAGGACTGCAGAAGCAGCCGTCGTCTGTCTTCCGTCTCCCGTCTGGAAGAGGCGGCGAAAGGGAGCAACCAAAGATTGGGCGAGGCTGTCCCGAAGCGTATAGTAACGCTCTCGCTTTCCAATGCGGTAGAACTTGCCCAAACCTTCAACGCGAATAGCGATATCGCTCATCGTTTCACCTGTAGTTTGCCCCGAAACGCCTGTAGTTTGGTGAACAGCCGATGACCTAGCTCCCTAACAGGAGCTGTAATACCAGAAGCAAGATAGCCTCGACGCTCTGCAATATCCAAACAAGCCACGGTTTCCATATAAGACCGTAAGGCCAGCCCGAGAAAACGATTCTGCTCGGCGTCAGTTTGGCCAGTAGACCCTTCAGCGATATTTAGAACGATCGAGGTCCCAGCTCGTTCCAGCTGAGACCGGAGGTTGAATCGTTCAGACTCTGGTAGACGGTTTGTTAAGCCGTAAATCTGGTCGATGTAATCCAACGCCATCTGATAGACTGTTAGCTGCTGAAATTTATACATTCTTCAGTCCTGGCTCCGGTCACCTGTCTTCCGTCGCCGGTCATCTTAGACCACATCCGCGAAGCTTTTCTCCATTCGGCGAAAATAGTAGAGGCCTCCAACCAGGAGGGCCAGCACCACCAAGATCGATACAGCCAGCACCGGTCCTGGTGCTTCAGTTTTACCCAGCAGGGCCCAACGGAAACCTTCAATGACTCCGACCATGGGATTTAGGCTGTAAAAGAAGCGCCACGGCTCAGGTACGATACTGCTCGGGTAGGCCACAGGGCTGATAAAAAGCCATAACTGGGTGATGAAAGGTACTGTATAACGTACGTCACGATACTGAACGTTCAGAGCCGAAAGCCATAGGCCAACGCTGAGAGCAGTCATCACAGCCAAGAGCACGAATAGTGGGAGTGTCCATACGGCGCTCGTAGGCTGGATACCGTAGTAGAACATCATGGCCAGCAGCACAAAGAAGGCAAAGATAAAATCTACAAGCCCGGCCAAGACCGCTGACAAGGGAATAATCAGACGAGGAAAATAGATTTTCGTGATCAGCCTCTCATTCGCCACAACGCTGTTGCTGGATTCTGTAAGGGCGTGGGCAAAGAGCTGCCAGGGAAGGAGAGCACACAACGTAAAGATCGGATAGGGAAACCCATCCGAGGGCACTTTGGCCAAATGGCCAAAAAAGATGGTAAAGACCACCATGATCATTACAGGCTGGATGATGGCCCAAGCCACGCCCAAAAGGGTCTGTTTATAACGAACCTTGATGTCCCGCCAAGTCAGGAAATAAAGCAGCTCGCGGTACTCCCAGAGAGCGCGCAAATCCAGGGGCACCCACCCGGAAGTAGGTCTGATCACGAGGATGGATGACTGTGACCTTTCAGGCTCCAAAACCACCTTATTTCCCCAACCTAGACAAACTTTGTCCCGGCCCCCAATCCCGTTTTTCGGCAACTACTGAGAAAGAAGCGGACAATGCCAGCAATTAGAGGGAGATTATCGCTTTTTTAAAGGGATTTAGCAATTTCTGGGCCAACGGTATCATTTCGACTCGGTCATTGACTTAAAAAGCTCTTCGTACCTGCGAATGATCGAATCCCAGCCAAACTGTTCCCTCACTCTGTTCTGCGCATATTGGCCCAAGGCCAGCCGGGCCTGATCGTCCCGCAAGAGTCTTACAATCGCTTCGCTCATACGATCTGGTTCCTCCGGATCCACAAGTATCCCGCTCCTGCCGTCCTCGATCGCATCGGGAATTCCTCCCACACGGGTTGCCACTGTCGGCCTGCCGGCCGCTGCGGCTTCCAAAATGACGATGCCAAATCCCTCGACATCGCCTTTCGTGGAGAGGGCCGGCAACACCATCAAGTCGGATATCTGATAAACCTTAGCTAGCTCGATATCCGTCAGCCAGCCGAGCATCCGTACATGGCTTTCAAGCGCCATCCCCCACACCACCCTTCTGATCTCGCTCGCGATGTCCTCGTGATGGGCGAGGGAATGCGAAGGGTGTTCCCCAACAATTAAGAAGTACGCCTCCGGGACTTCCCTGACAATCCTAGCAAAAGACCTCTGTAAAAATTCGCCGACCCCCTTGCGCCTGGCCAAGCGGCCTACAAAGAGGAGGACCTTCCTGCCATCAAGTCCCATCGCCTTTTTCTCTTCCCTTTCCACAGGTAGAGCAAAAGAGTCCCAATAGATTCCTGGAGGAATGACATGAACGGTACCCTTTCGCGCTTTTATTCTCTCAGCCAGCGAGGCGGTATACAAGCTGTTAGCCACTACCCGATCACAATGTCTTAGCCAGCGGAGCCAGAAGAGGTGATAGAGCATGCTCGGATAGACAAGATCTAGACCGTGGACAAGAACAACGGACCTGCGGCGAAAGAGCTTAGCCAAAAGAAACACCACCGGGGCGACAAGCGCGCTCCCCCCCACGATCACCCGAATCTCGGGGTGTCTCGCCAAAAGGATGGAGCCGCGGTAAAGGCTGTAAAGGAAGAAGGCGAGGAGACCGGGGCACCGAGGCCGGAAGACCGCCTCCTTGCCATTGGCGCGGGAGGCGAAAGAAGTAACGACGAACAAGCAGTGGTTCTTCCGGAGTCCGTCGGCGAGACCCGCGATCAGGTTTTCCATCCCGCCCCGCCGGGGAGGAAAGTTCCAGGTGATGATCAAAATACCCATACCGAGCGGAAGCCTCTAAGTTCGTCGCCTGTTG
>Ga0209212_1001863_pt1 | contig 31998 bp, 27 predicted proteins | sample RifGroC2_FD_183996 | JGI IMG/M metagenome (GOLD analysis project Ga0209212, IMG submission 183996) | Groundwater microbial communities from Rifle, Colorado, USA - Groundwater C2 (SPAdes) (version 2) | ecosystem: Environmental > Aquatic > Deep subsurface > Groundwater | place: Rifle, Colorado...
AAAAAGTGGCGGCCGCCTGTTCGATGCCGTAGGCGTTTGAACCGTAAGGAATTTGATTCAAATAAAGCGCCAAAATCTCGTCGCGCGTGAAAGCCTGCTCGATTTTAAATGATAAAATTATTTCTTTGATTTTGCGGGCGATTGTTTTTTCGCGGGTAAGCACGATGTTGCGAACCAACTGCTGGGTGATGGTTGATCCTCCAGGGCCGGCCAGGCTGTGATTTTTGATCACGCTCCACACGGCGCGCCCAAGGCCTTTGATGTCGATCGCCATACTTCGCGTATAAAAATCCTGATCTTCGGTCGCGATCGTCGCCCACTTAACGTAATCAGGAATTTGCGATAAAGTGATTCTGGTCCGATTTTCCTCGCCGTGAATGGTGTACAGTAAATGCGTGCCGGTGCGATCATAAATTTTAGTGCTTTCCGGAAAAGCCACTGCTCCACTGCGCACCTCGTCCATAGTCGGGAGCCCGCGCGAATAATAAAAAAATAGGCCGACGATCATTATCATCCCGACCGTGCCGGCGATGAGGCAACCAATAATTAAGTTACGCCAAAAATGACCCGGCCGCCGGGACTTGCGCAAGGTAAATTTTTTAAAATTAGAAGCCAATTGTTTGCTTCTAGCGGCGAAACCGCTGGATGAGCATAATCGGCGCAGCCGCCAAGTTGTTAAAGAAAAAGCCATACTTAGCACTACTATAACGATTTTACGGCGAATTAGCAAGCGCCTATGGACAAACTATTACCAGTGTGATATACTCATCCCATAAGTAAAGTGTTTTGTCTGACTTAATAATTCAAAAATCTTTTGATAATTAAAGTTAACAAAATACCAACATCGTATCAAATGAATAACCAACAATTTGGCCCGGCCACCATGGTTCAGGGCAACTGGAACTGCAGTAAATGCAATGCAGAAATCACCGAACTCCCGTTCGAACCAGACGGCACCCGTCCGGTTTACTGCCGCGACTGTCACCGCTCTATGCGCAAAGACAGCCCACAAGGTGGCAGACGAAGATTTTAGTCTTTAAAGATTGATTTCGTAAACCCCTTCGCCCGAGATCTCGGGGGAGGGGGTTTTGTGTTTGGGGCGGAAAACAAAAAACTGGAGTGATGATAATTTAAAAAATCATCGCTCCAGCTAATACAATATTCTTGCACCTAAAAATCTGGCGCTCTATAAAGAACATTGCCATCGATCACATTAAGTTTGATTTCAACTTGACCGTTCTCGAGACTAAACAGTACAAGCATCGCCTTATTGCCGATGCGTAAACTGCCATATTGATCGTCAAGCTCGAACAATCGAGCTACGTTAAAGCACATCATCTGCCAGGCATCCTCAAGTTTAATGCCAAGAGATAAGGCATTTGTAATTATTGTACGCGGATCCGTCGCACTGCCCGCCAAAAACTTGCCCTCGGCATCGCTATAAACAACGCCGCCACGAGCGAAAACTGTCCGGGAGCCTATGCGAAACTCACCATCTCCCATACCAGCAGCGGCCATGGCGTCTGTTGTAAAATGTGAACCAAGAATCCCCTGTAATTCAAGAAACTTCTTCACAAGCCAAGGGAGAAGATGTTTAAAATCCAAAATCATTCCTACCTGGACGCGCGGGTCTTGGAATGCGAGCCCAAGATAACCGAGTTCACCAAAAATGTCGTCATGCCATATCTGTTCCAGTGAGTTTCGATATGCCATTGACCGAAAGCCATTTCCACCATGCACCCAGTGATTAAGGCCGGCGCTCGCAACTTCGTCATAGGTAGCTAACTTAAGATAACGAGCAGGATCATCGCGCCCAAAGTCAGCATGTCCTCCGCCGACAGAAGTGCCGTCTTTACGTGCCTTAATAACAAACTGTAAAGCGTTTTCACATCCCGGGTCAATAATGAAGTCTAAAACCATAGACGCCGGAACAATTTCACGAATTGGGAAATAGAGGACTTTTTCGTCAATGATCGGCTGAATCCACACTGGATCGTGCGCACCAATGGCTGGACCCGGCAAAAAATGCGGACCTTCGATTTTAATCCCCAAAACCATCGGGCCATAAATAGGATCATTGGCGACTTCTACAGCAACCTTGGCAGCAGCAATCATTTTCGCTGGGTCGTCGGTAATGATCGTGATGAATAGCCCACTCCAGCCATAGGCGAGAGCTTGTCTGAGAGCCGCGATTATTTCTTCTTTGGTTGCGTTGCCAAAGTTGCAACTAAAGAAGCCATTGCATTGCTCATCGATTCCACCCGGCGCGATCCATAACCCGTTACCATTAATAACGGTGATAGCCTCTGGCGGTATATCGAATTTTGGCGGGGATCCATAACCAACGTTAAGAATGTAATTATCTTGAACTAAAACCCATCCTATCCCGTAAGTTAAGACAGAAGATCTAGACTCTGGTGGGTCAGGAACAAAGCGTACATTTACAAACAACGTAAACATTCCAATCACTCCTTTTTTTAACCGTTGTAACGTCTTAACACTATAGCGGCATTTTGTCCGCCGAAACCAAAGGCATTAACGAGCGCGACTTCAGCATCTAAATCGAAAAATGATTTAGGGCCAACAGCGTATGTCAACCTGGGTTGCCGACAATCTTCTGCAATCTGGTAATCTCCCATTGTCGGAATACTTTGCGTTTGTAATGCCTGTATTCCGAATAGTAAACTGAGCACACCAGCTGCTCCCAGCGTATGCCCTAACCAATTTTTTGACGAGACAACAAAAATATTTTTTATGTCACATGGCACCGCACTATTTACTGATTTCAACTCAGTTTTATCACCAAGAACAGTTCCTGTTCCATGCGTACTAACAATTAAATTTCCTTCCGGAACATAGCCATAGTCACGCTTAGCTCTCGCAAAAACAGTTTCGATTAAATGGCAACTCGTATCTGGATCTGGAGCTACCATACTAGTAGCATCACAACATGCTTCGTAACTTAAAATTTCTGCCGTGATCGAATTGCCAAGACCTAGGCGTGTAACAACTTCTTCGCTCACTAAAACTGTAACACCAGCACCTTCACCTAAATAAAACCCATCGCGGGCTCCAAACGGTTTCGAGTCATCCCTTTGCGATAAAGCGCCAGCACGACCAAATAAACATTTAAAATAGTTATCACTTGACTCAAAGCCGATAACAACCGCTATATCTAACTCACCATACTGAATCATCCGAGAAGCAATACCAGTGGCGTCTATGCTACTTGCACATGCCGTGCACATTGTCCAGGACGGCCCCTTCCCGCCAAGCAAGATTGCCACGATCGTTGTAGGACCATTAGACATTATCCCTGGTACGGCATAAGATCCTATTCGATCCCAATTTCCTGATTGGTAATTTTGATAGTGATAATTATACCCAGGGGAATCATTATTGCCAGTGCCGCCTATTACACCTATCTTATAACGATCAATAATATCGCTTATTTTGAATCCGTCCAGATCTCTGGGTAAACCAGCATTTGTTATCGCGAGATGAGCGCACATCATTGCCATTTTTACGCTTTTTAGAAACGGATTATCAGGAGCAGCATAACGCACTAAGTCATGGGGGAAACCCTTGTCCAACTCAACTTTATCTATCCATGCGGCATGCGAAATCTCGATCGGATGCTTACCTCGACTCATCAGAATTGGTTCAGATAATGCGCGAATCGCCGTACCTGGTTCAAAAAATTTCTGATACAGTTGCGAAAACGTTCCAAACCCATAAGGGTCAGGCAAATACGCCGCTCCATCACCTAAAACAAACACTCTTCGTTTCATCACATTTCCTCCTCATTAAATTGTCAAAAAGAAGTCAAAGACTCCTTACACCTCGTCTAAATAAAATTAGACTATATTTATTCATTTCGAACTCAAATCGAACCCAAAATGGTTGCCGCTAACCACAATAATTGCGGTCTGATGGCAACGTGCTACTATATCATTTTTAACTATTTTGTCAACAAAAAAGGGTGGATTTCTCCCACCCCCTCTTTACCCACCAAACTTTTTTGCTAAAAATTTAGGCAAAAATCACCAAGAAACAAGTGTCCCCGCCCGCCTTGCTTCGCAACGCGAAGCGGGCAGGCAAATAATAACCAACTTTGAATAACCAACGTCCAAATTGTTTGGTTATTAAGTTTTGATTATTGAAATTTGTTTGTATCTTGTATCTTGATGATTGGTTATTCGTTAATTTAATAAAAATTAAAAATTTAAGTTACTTCCTCGCCCCGACTGCCCGAAAACTCGCCAACTGTTCCTCGTAAATGGAAATGAGCCGGTTGGCCACGCTTTCCTCGGAAAAATGTTTGGCTGTATCCACTGCGGCCGAGACGAATTGATGATACTCTTTAGGCGTTTTTAGCAAAGCCAACACCTTGTCGGCAAATACCCGCGGCGAGGCGGTATTGACCAAAAAGCCGTTATGATTGCTTTTGATGATGTCTAAAAACACATCGCACTTTAAAGCCACCACCGGCAAACCGGCAGCCATCGCTTCCAACACCACAATTCCCTGCGTATCAGTGAGCGAGGCGAACAAAAACAAATCAGCCATTTGATAATACTTGGGAATGTCGTCGTGCGGCACTAGTCCGGTAAAAATTACGCTGTCACTAATTCCCAAATTCTTGGCGTTTTCTTTAAGCTTGGGCAAATACGACCCATCGCCGATCAAAAGAAGCACCAATCCCGGCTGAAGTCGCCGCATCTCGCGATATGCGTTCAATAAAAAATCGAAATTTTTTTCTTTGCCGATCCGGCCTACGGAAATCAAAACCTTGGCGTCGGGCTTGATGCCCAATTTGTGGCGTAACTGCAACTGCGCTTCGGCGCTTACTTTTTTGGTAAAATGCTCCACGCAAATGCCGGTAGGTAAAACATAAATCGGAACTTTGTCTTTAACGCCGTAGCCCTTCAGCATTTTTTTGATGGCTAAAGACGGCGCGATTACGCCATCGCATAAGTTGGCAAACCAAGTGCTGTAAACTTTAGCCAAATGGGGCAGTAAAATTTTTTCACGGAAATACGCTTTGGCGTACTCAGGATAATGAGTGTGATGAGTATAAATCAACGGAATCAATTGGCGCTCGGCGAAAATTTTGGCTAAAACGCCTAAACTAAACGGCGTCTGCGCGTGCACCAAATCCAATTTAAAATTGGTGAGCTTTAAAAAACTCTGCTTAACCGGCAATAAATTAAAAGCATACCTAAGCTCTGGGTTTTCAATAATCTTAAGGGATTTAAAACGCGTTACCCGCGAGTTCTTATCAACGTACCCCGGACTTTGCGGGGCATAAATATAAATTTCGTGACCTTTGGCCTCGAGCTTATGGCGAAAACTTTCGATGGAAACTGCCACACCGTGAGTGGCTGGCAAATAAGTGTCAGTAAAATATCCAATGCGCATATAATTGAGGTTAAAATACTGTTAATATGTTGATATATATAGTATAGCGATTTTGAGATGGATAAGCAACTGGGGTTATGTTATAATAACATCAATTAAAAAATTTATATGCCCTACAAATTTCTCGCCATCAAAAAATTGGACTTTCTTTTAATGGGATCGATTTTGTTGTTCGTCACACTCGCGACCATCCTCGTCCCGAAAATAATCAATCAAACGCGCGCCGAACTGCCAACCTCTATCCCCATTACTTTTTTGAGTACGCCGACCACTGTAAGCGGCACCACCACTATTATGGTGCAGACCAGCTCGGCGCTTACCAGTTTAACGTTTTTCGTGGATAGTACGCAAACCAGCGGGCAGTCTGGCTCGTATCCCGGGGTGACAACTGATGGTTTAAAGCACTCTTTCCTTTGGAACACCACCACCTATCCGAATGGCGTCTATCAAGTCAAGGCCACTGCCACGGTCAACGGGCAATACAGTGAAAATTTTATCACGGTTACTCTAGCCAACACAACCTCGACCAACGCTTCGCCTTTAGTAATCACTTTTCTTACCTCGCCGACCACAGCCACCGGCGCCACATCAATAAAAATTAAAGTAAATAAGCCGGTGGACCAGGTAAATTTTTTGATTACTGCAACCGGTATTGAGCAAACTTTTGCCGGCACCCTCGAATCCGGATCCTCGGATACCTACTTTTTCGATTGGTTGACGACTAATTTTCCCAATACCCAACACAAAATTAAAGCCATTACCCGCGTTGGCAACGAAACCGCCGAGCAATACATCCTCGTCAGTGTCCAAAATCATACCACCACTGTGCCGGCTTTGACGATTGAGTTTCTAAATCCGCCGACAACCGTTTCCGAAACAGTTACCATCTCAGCCAAAGTTAATAAAGCAGTCACAAACTTTAATTTTGATGTCATTGGCGCTACCACGCAATATTACCCGGCAAACCAAACAGCCACCAACACCTATTCCTTTACCTGGGACACTACCACCGGGCCTAATGGCGAGTATAAAATCAAAGGTTGGGCAACAGCCGGGGAGGAAATGAGCGATAAACAATTTACAGTAACGGTCCAAAATACCACTACTGCCACACCGCTTAGCGTCCAGTTTTTAACTGCGCCATCAACCGCTTCTGGCATCGTCCTGTTATCCGCCAAAGTTAATAAACCGCTCACTGAATTAAAATTTATAATCGAAGGCGCGACTACACAAAACTATTTGGGCACTAAAACCGCCACTAACACCTATGTTCTCCACTGGAACACCGCCAATTTCCCGGATGGTAACTACAAAGTAAAAGCTAAAGCCCAGTCCAGCACATCAGAAATTATTGAAAATTATTTTTACACAACTGTCGCCAACACCTCAACAACTACTGTCCCGCTTGCCATCACTTTTTCGTCATACTCCGATATCGCCACCGGCACAAAAACTATTTCGGTTCAAGTAAATAAACCGGTTGATGAATTTAAATTTAGCGTAACTGGCGCGACCAATTATACCTATCCAGCCACCAAAATTTCGACCAGTACCTATTCTTTCCAGTGGCCGACTACCAACATTCCGAATGGCCCCTATACTATCAAAGCAACCGCCAAAGCCGGGACCGAAATTAAAGAGCAAACCATAAATTTGACGGTTCAAAATCCATCTACGATCACGCCGACGCCGTCACCGCCCACCCTCAAAGTACAATTTCTCGCGGTGCCGACAATTGTGTCTGGTTTGATTACGATATCCGCCCAAGCCAATCTCACGCTTGAAGAAAGCAAGTTCGTAATTACCGGTCCGCAAACAGCCTCTTACCCGGCCTTGATATCAACGGCTGGGACGTACTATTTTGCATGGGACACTCCCAAATTCCCTAATGGCCAGTACAAAGTTAAGTTTCTTGCTCGCGCCGGCGGACAGACCGCGGAAAATTACGCGCCGGTGATTATTCAAAATCAAACCATCAAGCCGCCTACAACCACCACGCCAACTGTGGCTACCACCAGCACTACAAACGTAACCACGCCTCCCGAACCCTTACCGCCAGTTGCCACGCCGCCGACCGTAACGCCGACGCCGATTGTAACCCCAGCACCCAAGCCGACAACAACCATTGCCCCTTCGACGGCGACCGCAACTCTCCCACTTTTGTCTTTAGCTGATGCTTTACCATGGCGCTGTCAAGAGGCGGGCATTGAGAGCCGCCTTAAATGCGACCAATTTTTATTATCTTTAAAACTGGCTCCTGAGTGCCGCCATGCGCAAGTTAAAACCCAAGCTGAGTGCGATCAGTTATTACTGCAAATTAAGTTACCGCAAGCTTGCCGCGAAGTCGCTATCACCAGTGCAGATAAATGCAAACAATATCTGGCGGAAAAATACGACACCCAAAAACAATGCGGGGATCTGGGCGTAGAGGAATGTAAAAATAACATCGAAAATAAATTCACCGGCGCCACGCTCTTTATCCCGCCAACGGCGATTCAAAACCTCCGCATCGAAAAAATGCCGATCGATTGCCAAACCGCGGGTTTGACGGATTTTGACGCCTGCCAAAAATTAATAAACAGCAAATATCTCTCGCGGGAATGTCTCGCCCTCAACATCAACTCGCCCGAAGAATGCCAAAAAGCTTTAGCCGAAAAATATGGTAAACCGCAAGAATGCCTTGGTTTAACTGACGCGCAGTGCGGCACCGCGATCAAAAAAATAACCCCGGTAACCGCGGCACAATTGGCGGCCGCGCCAGAGACGCCGGCAGAATGCCGCGAGGCCGGCCTCACCTCCCTTGAGGAATGCGAAACCTGGATGCGCAGCCGCTATCTGGTAAACGACTGCCTGGCCAAAGGCGCGACGACTAAAGAGGAATGCGCTTCTTTAATCCAAACCGCTTATGGCAAACCAGCTCTTTGCACCAAACTGACGCCCGAAGTCTGTAAAAATTTGATTGATAAAATCATTCTCGCTGATTTTCTTCCGCCGGCCACAATGCAAAAAGCCCAAACTGAAATCAAACTCTTAGCTAATAAACATCTGGAAATTAAAAGCGGAGCTGGAGTGACCTCCGCGGCCACGCCGGTGATGGAAATTTCGGTTACCACACCTGCCGGTGAGTCTCAGTTACTTTCGGCAGAGACCGTCAAAAACATTGCCGAGGTTCTGCCAATCACCAAAACACCAAAACCAGTTGGCTTTAGTCTTCGCCAGACGCTGTCGACGGCCGGCGACCAGTCTTCTGTGTCGGCAGTCGTGTTGTTTGATCAAGATAATGATAATTTGACCGATGATCTGGAAAAACGGTTCGGCACTGACCCCAATAATCCGGACACCGACGCTGATGGATTTACTGACGGCGCGGAAGTCGCGAGCGGTTATGATCCCTTAGGTTCCGGCGAATTAACTGCCCCCCTGCAACCGCTGGAAAAAGCGATTATTAATCAAGTTCCTCTTGAGCAACCGCTTAACGCCGGAATAACCGACACCACGCTCGTTAAAATCTCAGGCGTGGAATCCAGCATTACCCAGGAAACCAGCTTCGGCCAACCGACGGTTACCCTAAGCAGTATTAAAATCAGCGGCCAGGCGCCGGCTGGCAGTACTGTCGCGCTCTATATTTACAGCCCAATGCCCATCGTCATCACCGTTAAAACAGACGATCAAGGCAACTGGGTTTACGATTTGGATAAAACTTTGGTTGACGGCAAACACGAAAGTTACGTTGTTTTGCATGATGAGGGCGGCAGAATTTTAGCCAAATCCGCGCCAGTGCCTTTCTTTATCCAACAAGCTAAAGCTGTTAGCCGCGCCGAAATGATCCAAGCTACTGACGCCGCCACCCCCGCAGACGAAACGACAACTGCCGCCACGCCTGACTCTGCGAATACCACGGCCGCTGCCCCGGCCACGGTTGATCAGTCCAGTTCTGCCACCAAGTGGTATATTATCGCCGGCATCAGCATCATTTTACTCGGTCTGATTCTCTTTATCATCCATCGCCAAATCAGCAAAGCCCACGCACCAAAAGCAGGAGACTAAAAATTTGTCATCCCGAACTTGTCGAGGGATCCCTTGTCCAAACCAAAAGCGATTCCTCGACTCCCCCCTCGACACTGCTCGGGGTCCGCTCGGAATGACAATTTAATGGACAATCAGGCTTTAAAATTCAAATCCAATGCCTCAAACCGAAAAACGTTCCGGTAAAGAAAAGTATCAAATAATTTACTCGATTATTTTGATTATCGTCATTCCCGTGGCGGTGATTATTAATACCCTCATTTTTACCGGCGCGCTTAAAAAACACATCGACCAGGTGTTATACGATAAAGCCATCGCCATCGGCCGAATTATCAACCTCAATGTCTGGGACGTGCTGGACAACCCCAACAGTCTGCAAAGCGCGCTTGAACTGGTCGCGCAAAATAATCTAGACATAAGCGACCTAAATATCAGCCAGCGCCTGGACGATAATTTTGTAATTGTGGCAAGCTTAGACTCCTCGCAAATCGGCGAAAAACTCACCAGCACCGAGAAGGTTATTGCCTGGTACCAAGGACAGCCGGTGGCGTTTCTTACGACCGTCAAAAATAAAGACAATACCGCCGTACGTTTCTGGGTCGTGACCTCGCCGCTTAAAGACCGCGACGGACAAAAACAGGCTTTGCTTTCGATGCGAATGTCGCTGGCCAATATGGATCAGTTAACCAGCCAAGTCCTCTGGCGCTCGTACATCATTTTAGCGCTGACTATTTTGGTGATTGTGCTTCTTTTGGCGAATCATACCAGATTTTTCGAGTATGCCACTTTATACAAACGCTTAAAGGAAGTTGACCAGATGAAAGATGAGTTTATCTCTATGGCGTCGCACGAACTGCGCACTCCGGTAACCGGCATCAAAGGTTATTTATCGATGATTTTGGAAGGCACTTTTGGCGAAGTTTCCGACGAGATTAAAGAAAACCTTGAGATTGCTCAAAAAGAAACCGAGCGTTTGGGCAACTTAGTGGAAGACCTTTTAAACGTCAGCCGCATTGAGCAAGGCCGGCTAAAGGTTGATCTGCAGACCCTGGTTATTACTGATTTGATTGTTGATACGATTAAGGGTTTAAAAATCCAAGCCGACGCCAAAAAATTGACCTTAGATTTTAAACCGCATACGCCGGAACTTCCGCTCATTGATATTGACCCGGATCGATTTACGCAAGTTTTGATTAACCTCTTAGGCAATGCCATCAAATATACAATGAAAGGCGGGGTCGAGGTATCGACCGAAGCAAAAAATTACGGTGAGCTTTTGGAAATCAGAATTAAAGACACTGGACTTGGCATGTCGGCTCAGGAACGCGAAAAATTGTTTGAGAAATTTTACCGGATCAAGACCGAGGAGACCAAAGACATCATCGGCACTGGGCTGGGATTATGGATTACCAAGCAACTGGTGGAATTGATGAAAGGAAAAATCGCGGTTGATTCGATTAAAGGCGTCGGCACTCAGGTAACTTTAAATTTTCCGGTGGTGTTTAAGAAAGAGGAAAAGGCTAAACCGCCGGCTCCGGCAAAATGATACTTTGATACTTTTTCTTGACTAATTTAAAAATTCTGGTAGAGTATTGATGCGACTCAAAGCCTAAGTTATTAAGTAAAGGAGGTGTTTATCGTGGGTCAGAAAGTACCGCCGATCGAAATTCAGGGACTGCCGCTTACATGTAGCGTTTATATTGTGCGAGCGCGTGAAAACTGGGAGATTAGGGAAAGCAATAAGCTAACTCTTGAGTTAAGAGAGCCTTCGGCCGGGGGCGTAGTAAAGCTAACTGGAGGTCTAGAACTCGAAAACAATGACCATTATAAATATGTGGTCATCAATCTCACGGAAGCAACGGCATACCGCATATTTACGATGCCTTGTAACACTCGACGATTCAAAAATCTATGGTTTGGCTACGATCGAAAAACTCATTACTGGTGGTTGGCAACCAGAAATGAACCACTTTGGCAACCAGGCGATTGTTATGAATGCAATGTCATGGTTTGCTGAGATTTTTATTAATCCAGCCACTTCAACACCCCATTTAGTTACTAACACTGAATGGGGGTGTTTTTTTGTTTTACAAACTGTTTTGAAAAACATTGAGCTCGTTTTCGTTAGCTTAAACTTACTTGATAAATCATAGCCCCAATTTTTTATAAACCTCGTCTTCTTGATACACTTCGCCTTTTTTAACCTGCTCTCGCGCCTCTTGGATTTCTTGAAGGGTGGTGATATTATCTTTAAATTCTTTAATGCCAATAATTTGTGTAGTCATAAATAAATTATTTTAAAATGTGCCTAAAGTGTGAATCATTTTAAGCCACCCGTCAAATCTGGACAAAATTATACTTTCGTGGTAAATTAGCCCGTTATCTCATAACCAAATGAGATAGCATTCGCTTTTTTGACAATTTTCGAATTTGTCTCTTGTTTCTAAACCAAAACCTACTTTTATAAAGAAGGACTATCATGAAATGGTTAATTTCAATGATATTACCTGATCTACTAACCGATTGCGAGGATATTACTTCTCGCGCGTACTTCGACAAAGAAGGTCCTAAACTCAATGTTACCATAACTGATCCGTTTGATTCGGAAGAACCATATCTTTTCAGATTCTCGCTCGATGCCGCAAAACGGGCATTAGAAAGTTTTGCTCTTGACATGCAAAATCCGGCACCACATAACTATCTTTGGATCGATTTTAAAAAAGCCAAGAGTAGTGAGTGGCACTTTACCAATCTAGCCTTAGCAAAACTTTGGGTGATCTTCCAATTTTTTGTCAACCAATGTGAACTATTAACCAATCTCGATGAAAAAGGAGAAACACAATGAACGAAAAAAAAGTAGTTCAAGAAACCGAGATGACGTATATCCCCTGCCCAATAGGTTCGGGAATTACGCAAAAAGAATGTACCGACATGGTGTCTAGTAATGCGGATACTTGTATGCAAGCAAAGTGTCCCCTTATAACCAATCTCTGCACAGCAATGCAAACACTTACACTGAACGATAAAACATCCGTTGAGTGTGAAGTATTGGCGCAAGGCGGATCTGTCCCAGTTCAAGCTTGCTTGCTGACACAAGACGCAAACATTTGCGCAGACTGCAAGGCAGAATCACGAATATGTGGCCAGTGCGGCACCCTGAAAATCAATGACGAACACTTTGATGTCAAAAATGGGCTATGTTCAATCTGCTCGTCCACGACGTCTGCTGATCATAACGATCAGCCAAATGTTAAAAGCGACGCAAACATTGTAGCGGCAAAAAAATTGGGTGATGAACTCGCCGAAATGGTAGCGCTATTGCTACCTGACAATACGCTTCCTGGCCCCCAAGCGTCAGAGCTCCAGCGCTTGACCCACTTCGGTGGTATTACCACTGCACAAGAATTTATCAACGTCAGCAATAAAAAAATTGCACAGGCACTGCATAATCCAGGTCAACAGCGAAAAGCCATCGCGCTACGCGACGCTCTAAAAAAAGCACAGGATGATGCCAAAACGGCAGATGAAAATCAAAATGATCAGACTGTTCGATCGACCCAAGACTCGACATCGACAACTAATCCAAGCATCGACGCAAATGATGGCAATAAGGATAGTGCCGACACCGACGTCAATAGTGAAGCAAATATTGCTTCAGCAAAACGACTGGGAGAGGAACTCGAGGCAATGGCAAAAGAACTTTTGTATGCCTTTACTGGTACGGTACCGTCACCAGCAGAGCTTCAATGCTTAACTGCTTTGTCCGGAATCCGAAGCGCAGATAATTTTATCAACGCCACGGACGAAGGCATCAGAAAGGCATTGCTCGAACTGAATCAGCAAAAACGCGCAATTGATTTGCGCGACTTGCTCAAATTGGCGCAAGAAGATAAGGAGCTTAAAGAAAACAGGGCTCGTCTTGCGGAGACAGAAAAAAGTCTGCAAAAAGAGATCAACACCGCTCTAGCTGGTCTTGACCTCGTAAAGACGTTAGAACTCAAAGCTGATGAAGCAGGACGCTTGGTAAAGAATGGAATTACAACACTAGAGCAGTTCATAGAAGCTAATTTTGATGAAACAATTAATCCACTTCTAACCAAAAAAGGACCACAACGCCGTCATCTGCGGGAAATTCATCAATATCTGACTCAGGAAACTGAGGAAGAAACCGCGGCTTCAAAGCTAGAAGCAGCTAATAAAAAAACGCTGGAAGAAGCGATTAACAACGCTTTAACTGGTCAAACAACAGCTGGAGGATTTCCGCTTGAAATCAAGGATGACGAAATTCGTCGCCTGGTAGAAAATGGAATTACAACTATTGATCTCCTTATGGCAGCTGATTTTAATTTGGAAATTCTGCCACACCTCTCCGAAGTCAAAAGACAACAGGATCATATGCATAAAATCCTTCAGTGTTTGTTGGCTACCAAGAAACCTACGGTTGTGCTACCGGTCGAGCCTGTCGTCGAGCCTAAAGGCGAGCCATTTGTAGTCGCAAGAAAAGAATTTGCGGAAATAGAAACCGCAAAAAATAATGACGACGAGAAGCCAAAAAAATCTACGTTCAAAGGTCCAATACCTTGGGAACAGATTCATGCCTCCGTCCGAAATAAATTGGAAGGCAACAATATTACAACCCCCGAAGAGTTAAGCGAATACTCACCGTCACAACTGTTTAAACTGAAATTTAATGCACATACAGTCGACTGGCTTCGCATTTATTTTTTGCCGAGCCACAATTTGACTATGTCAAAAGACCCGGTTGTGATTACTTCTGAAAAATCTGCCCCTACTGGCACGACCCAGGCACCTACCCCATCAACCGTTAAATCACTATTGCTTGATTCTGCAGAGGAAATCGAAACCGCGCAAGAAATCAAACAAGCAGAAGAAACTGCGGAAACAGAGACTCCGGATGAAACTCCAGAGCAAATACTGCGACACTTAATCGCCGAGGCACTCGCGCCTATCAAAACCTCAATCGAGGCACTGGCTAACAATGTGCCAAAGCCTAACGATGTTCAAGTAGTTGCCAACGGCAATCAAACGCCGGGCACAACGATAACTATCCAAATCAACAACCTGCCTTTAGATAAATTGACGACCATTGTGCCACTACTATTGGCGCTAGCTCCTCCCGAGGAGTCAAAAAATTGTAAATAATGCTTTACCTAATTAACCCACAAACAAAAACCCCGCTCGACAATCAAATGAAGAGTAGGGGTTGTTTTTTTAAAAAATATTTGTTCACTATTCGCATTTACTGACTGATTCCTGCTCCGCCTGATTCAGTCGGCGGCGGTGGAGGTGGCGGAGGCACTGGTTCAACAGTAACGCCTGAGCTATCTGGCAAGGGTTGACTCGGAATAGGTTGCTGATTATTGTCTCCGCTCATTGGCGCCGGCGGAACCGGCTGCTGTCCCATATTGTTATTCTGATTCTCCGGCAACACCTGCCCCTGTTGCGGCATTATATTATTTTGAACTTGTGGTGGCATTTGTCCTTGTTGCGGCATCATGTTATTTTGATTTTGCGGCGGCATCTGACCTTGTTGAGGCATCATATTATTTTGACCTTGCGGCCGCATTTGCCCCTGTTGCGGCGCAAACTCTACGTCCTGCTCTTGATTTTGTTGCTCCTCCATTTTGGCTTGTTCCTCATTCCAAGCATCCAAGCTGTCTGTAACCTTGTTTTCCAAAGTGTTTAATTTCTGCAAAATTGCTGTGCGCTGTTTTTGAGTCATCTTGGACGAGGCGCGAACAATAGTGTTGACATCAGCCTGTAAATTATTCAAAATCTGCTGGGCAACGCGATAATCGCCGTCATTGATCGCCTCAGTCACTGGAAATATCAGTTCGTAAAGTTGCGCTTTGACTTCTTTATCGCGCACCACGGCAATCCGATCACGCGTTTCCTTTAAGCGCCTGATTGCGCCTTCCAATTCCTGGGGACTGCCGCTCCCCTGCATAAATTCCAGCTCGCCCATCGCCCCTTCCCAATCCTGTTCCTTATAAGCGGCGGTCGCGTTGATTAACGCTTCTTTAACATCGCTCAAATAACCATTGATGCCTGGCAAATCCAACCCTATTTTTTGATAGGCTTTTAATTTAATCAGTTTCTCAATCCGTTTAACCGACGCTGGTAAATCTTTTAATATTTGCGGCAACTCAACTTGCGCCCTGATGGTTGTTACTTCGTCCCACAGCCGGGCGTCATAAAATTCCTGCAAGGCTTCGCGCTGGCTATAATCTGCCGGCGGTTTTTTGATATTAGCGGCATAAATGTCCAACTCTCTCGAAATTTCGGCAATCTGAGACGTTAACTCCGTATTTTTCATCTTAACCGCTTTTTTGCTTAGCGTTTTTAGTTCGCTCTTTTGGCGCGTGATATCGCGCAAGGTGTTAGCGACTTCCCGCGGATCCACAAATTCTTCTTCCAGCATCATCGCCTCTTCTTGATCAATCGCCGTTTTATCTCCTGACGGCATACTGATGATTGTATCCTGTTGCGCCAGCATCACTCCCATGCTAAAGAACAACAGGGCCGAAACCGGGTAGCCGACATGATGTTTTCTTTTTTTAAAATGAAGATGCAAGGCTTTAAAAAAATTTTCCATAATATGTGTTCTCGACCGACGATTTAAAATCCGAGGGCTTTAAACCGCAATCAGGCGAGCTTTATATATTTTTAAAAAATGATGTTAAATAATTAAAGAACGGCTTTTGGTTTTTTTGATCCTTGCCATTTCCTGAATAATTTTTTAAGGAACGACAAAATAAATACTGTTATGGCTACACTGCCGGCGATGGCCAACATCATAAATAAACCGGTTAAATTTAAAAATGCCCAGAACACCGATTTGCCAAAAAAATTCTGCTTTAGTCCAGGCAAAGTCTGAATTGTTTTTAACATTTCTTTCGGCGAAAATGACTCTTTTGACCCGACGACCAGCACGTACTTGCCACGATTGTCCGGGCTAGACACCACTAACTGATAAAACCCTGGCCCGGCTTGACTTTTCCAATCTGGCCCTTGATAATAATTATCACCTGCAAAATTTTCGTAAAACGGCGTCCACTTGTATTTCTGACCGTTCAGCACAAAAAAAACAGTCGGCTTTTGATTGCCTGCCGCCAGTTGGCTTGGCTCAAGTAAGGAAACTTTAACTGACACATCTTGCTCGATTCCCGGCAACTTCGGGACCAGTATACCGACATATAATGTAAAAGGATCTTGAGCATTAATTTGATACGAACGCGCCTGGCCTTTTAACTCGCCGTAAAACGCTTGGGAAATTTCCGGATTTTGAACGTGTACCACGCCGCTGCCGGTTACAACTCGCGGCAAGTGAGCATCAACAGTCAGGGGTACCATAAAACTTCCAACCAAAACCACAAAAATTACCAGCAGTTTGTTGATTCTTACATTTGTGGCGCCAGATTTTAGATCGCTTATCATACTTAAATTATTATAACATAAATTAGCTTAGCAAACTATACAAATATGATTAAAACAATTTTTTTGACCTCTGCTATCAAAATGCCAATTTTGGGTTTAGGCACTTGGCAACTAACCGGCAACAAATGTATCCAAGCCGTAACCTCAGCGTTGGAACTGGGGTATCGTTTGATTGATACCGCGGAAATTTACGGCAACCAAAAAGAGATCGGCCAGGCTTTAAAAGCCACGGCTATCCCGCGCCAAGAACTTTTTCTGACGTCCAAAGTCTGGCGCGATAATTTAAAATACGATGACGTTTTTACTGTGTGCCAGCAAACTTTGATGGATTTGCAAACTGATTATTTGGATTTATATTTGATTCATTGGCCAAACTCGCATCTGCCTGTAACCGAAACTCTACGTGCTTTGCAGGAGCTAAAAAATCAGGGCAAAATCCGGGCGATCGGCGTTTCCAATTTTACGATTCATCACCTAAAAGACGCCCTTGCCAACGAAGTGACGATCTCAAATAATCAAGTGGAATTTCACCCGAGCCTGTATCAAAAAAAACTGGAAATATTTTGCCGCGAGCATAAAATTATTTTGACAGCTTATTCGCCGCTCGCTCAAGGACACGACTTAAAAATTAAATTGATTCAGGAGCTCGCTCAAAAATACGGCCGCCCAGTTTCTCAAGTAGTTTTAAACTGGATTTTAGCGCACGGCCATGTAGTGATCCCCCGCTCTCATCAACCAGAGCATATCAGCGATAATTTAAAAACTCTGGACTGGCAACTAGAGCCCGCTGACATTTTGCAAATTGATAATCTTAAGCTGAATCACCGCCTTATTAACCCAGGTTTTGCGGAGTTTGATTATTAAGGAGGAAGTCAAATAAAGTATCGGCGATTTGTCATCCCGAGCTCGTCGAGGGATTCTTTTTTTTGGTATTTACAAATTTTAACTTTTGTGCTACGTTAATAACAAATTGTCAACTAAATTATTTCATCACAGCAATAGGAGGTTAAAAATGAAAAAAGTAATTGCTTACTTGGATTTATGGCTAATGCGATGTGGTATTATCGTAAGCACAGTTATGTATTTTTTCTTTTACGACATTATTAGGGCTCTTGGCGCCTTTATAGTCACTTACGTAGCGGCAGTTATATTGGTCGAGATCTTTCTCCCCAAAGGCAAATGCTATGATCGAGAACCTCGTCCGTATCAAATTCTGTTTTTATTTCCGACCGTAATACCTTTACCAATATTGCCGTTTATTGCCGCTGGTTTTTGGACCGGATTAGCCTACCATTCAAACCCTGCTTCAACATTACAATGGTTCTGCATTTCATTCGCTTTCGCATTCACATCTCTCTTCCGAACCATATCATGGCAGAAAAACATCAACATGTTCAACGACGATCTCTAAAAAAGCGTCGTCCGAGAACGCAAAACTACTCGTTTCTAAGGGGCAAGCCCTGTCATTCGCGAATGACAGGGCAAGCGAGCAGTTTTAAAAAAATCATCCGCCCCTTTTTTGTTTTATCAATTGGCAAAAAAGTAAAATCTATGTATAATCCAAGTGGTTTTTTAGAGGAGCTCAATTATGCCTAAACATCTGCGAAAAAAAACCGACGCTAAAATAGCCATCCGCGATCATCGCCAGATGGTTAAAGCACTGCGAGTGTCGGAGAAAAAATTCCGCTCTTTTTTTGAACACGTCATCGGCGGCGCCTTCCAAAGCACGCCCGACGGCAAATTGCTTTTGGTCAACGATTCCTTTGTCCGCCTGCTCGGTTATCGCTCCAAAGCCGACTTAATGTCAAAAAATGCCGTTGATTTATACGCCGATCCCCAAGACCGCGTCAAGTGGAACAGCCAGCTAATCTCGAAAGGGCGCCTGCAAAACGCGGAGTTGATTTTAAAACGTAAAGACGGACAAATTATCACGGTTTTAGAAAATGCCCGAACATTACACGACGAAAAAGGCAATGTCTTGTATTACGAAGGTACATTAACTGATATCACTGAGCGTAAACAGATTGACTTGGCCAAAACTGAATTCGTTTTCTTGGCCTCCCATCAATTGCGGACGCCGCTTTCGGCCATCAACTGGTATACCGAGGTCCTACTTAACGACTCCCAAGGCACGACTAACACCAAACAAACTGATTATCTGGAAAAAATTTACGCCTCTAACCAGCGGATGATCAATTTAATCAATGATTTCTTAAATGTTTCGCAAATCGAACTCGGCATTATTATCATCAAGCCACAAACGGTGGATCTAGTCGAAAAAAGCCGCAGTGCGCTGGAAGAATTAAAATCCCAATTCTCCGCCAAAGAAATAGAAATTCGGGAAAAATATCAAGGCCAGCCGCGGATCCAAAGCGACCCTAAAATAATCACCGTTATTTTACAAAACCTTCTCTCCAACGCCTTTAAATACACGCCCCCAAAAGGGCAAATCAGTATCACTATTACCAAACAAAAAACCGGGGTCGCGATATTAATTAAAGACAGCGGTTACGGCATACCGCACGATCAGCATCATCAAGTATTTACAAAATTTTTTCGAGCTGATAACATCAAAGAAAGGAGTGTTGCCGGAACCGGTTTAGGATTATACATAGTTAAATCGATGCTTACCAGAATCGGCGGGAAAATTAAATTTAAATCCGCAGAAAAAAGGGGAACTGCCTTTTACATTCATCTTCCTTTTCGTATAGCTTAATACATGCTTGCCAAAACGCCAAAAAGAATCTTAGTTGTTGAGGACGAACTTTTGCTTTTGGAGCTTTTGGTCGATACCTTGATCCACGAGGGCTTTACGGTATTCGAAGCCAAAAACGGACAAACCGGATTAAAACTGGCGCGCCAAAAAAAACCGGATTTAATTTTACTTGACGTAATGATGCCTAAGATGAACGGAATGACGATGCTAAAAAAACTCCGTGCCGACAAAGCCGGACAAAGGGTGCCGGTAATCGTCCTAACCAACGTCGGCGACTCGCAAAATCTGATTGAAGCGCTGGAATTCGATACTTGCCAGTTGGAACTAAGCCAAAACAAAGGCGCGGTTTCGAAAGTCAGCCACCAAGGCATTAAAACTTATTTGAACGCCCGGCTCAAAGGCGGGGTCACAGAATACTTAATCAAATCGAATTTAAAATTGACGGATGTAATTAAAAAAGTTAAACAAATCCTGCGCTAAAATTAATCGCTCTGAAAATAAAAAATGACTGCGATGACAGTCTTTTTTAGTTTAAAAAAATATTGACTCTGTTTAATTGACGCTATTTACCGTGGCGATACTTAGCGCTAAATTTGCTACCGCCTAGGCCGACTGCCAAAAAACCCCTGATTACTTTTTCCCAAACTTCCTGCTTTAAATGACGCGGCGAATGACGATATTTTTGGTCGTAAAATCGCTCATAAAGCATCGGACAATATGTCTTCATCACTTCTTCGCTGGCAAAGCCTTGAGTCGTAATCCCATTGTTAGAAAACTCGTTTTGCGCCCGATCCAAATGAAACCCAACTGTCAACAACGCCGCATTTTTTAACTTATGGGCATCAAATATTTCCTTGACCTCTACCGCATTAGTTTTGGTATCAATTGATTGCTCTTCCAAGATTACCGCATTTGCCAGTTTATCTAACTCGGCTTTGACATCTTCCAAGTTTGATTCTTTTTTGAGCTGCGCCGCATACTTAAGCACCATGTAATCTTTCATCGCCTCTGCCTCAGAAGGCCAGTTTTCGCCGGCAGTTTTCCCTCCGGACAAAATTATTTGCCCTACTCGCCCATTTTGATACATCTCTAAGGCAGCCCGAGCAGTCATTTTTGATTCTAAACTTAAATTGACTTTTTCGTTGTTGGGGTCAGCATCTTTTTCCGGCAATTCCCGCCAATTTTTTCCTAACACAATTAAAGCATCAAAATGCGCTGGTAAGGCTTCGGCTTCGACGTTTTTCTCTAAATTTTCAGGCGCCGGGGTATATCCGTTGCCAGACTCTCTAAACATAAATTTAGTTTAGCATAATGATTTTGATGTTGACAGTGAACGAACGTTCACTTATACTTAGAGTATCCTAAAAAGCAAATTTCTATGATACCCAAATACCCTCACCTCCAAAAAATCCAAAATTTTTATCAACATTACCGCCGCATGCCAAGCTACCGCGAGATCATGGAGCTTGTTGGCTGGAAATCAAAAAATGCGGTATTTAAACTGGTTAACAAGCTGGTTGATCAAAGGCTGATCAAAAAAGACAGCCATGGCCGGCTGTTACCCAGTTCGCTCTTTCACCAAGTGCCGCTTTTGGGCACAGTCGAAGCCGGCTTCCCCAGCCCGGCCGAAGAAGAAACTTCTGATACTATGAGTCTGGATGAATATTTGATTACCAACAAAGAGGCCACTTACCTCTTAAAAGTGCAGGGCGATTCGATGATTGAGGCTGGTATTATGCCGGGCGACTTGGTGCTGGTGGAACGCGGCACCGAACCCCAAGACAACGCCATTGTAGTCGCCGAAATTGACGGCCAGTGGACGCTTAAATATCTGCGAAAACGCGGCAAAACTTTTTTCCTGGAAGCCGCCAACAAAAAGTACCGGCCGATTTTTCCCAAAGAAGGCTTAAACGTCGCCGCCGTGGTTAAAGCGGTGGTGAGGAAGTACTGAAAATTGGTTATTGTTTGTATCTTGTTACTTGGTTATTGGTTATTAATATAAAACTACTTAATGAGCAACAATACCCCTCTCACCATTTCCACCTTCCCCCACGCCATCATCCATATTGATGGCGATGCTTTTTTTGCTTCCTGCGAGCAGGCGCGCGACCCGGCCCTGCGCGGCAAACCGGTGATTACCGGCAAAGAGCGCGGCATCGCGGCCTCGCTTTCCTACGAAGCCAAAGCCTGCGGCGTCCAGCGCGGCATGCGGCTTTCGGACATCAGAAAAATTTGCCCGCAAGTGATCATGTTACCGTCTGATTACGAAACCTACAGCCTATTATCACAAAGATTTTTTTCGATTGTCCGACGCTACACCCCGGACGTGGAAGAATACGGGATTGATGAATGCTTCGCCGACATCACCGGCTTACAGCGGCCGCTTAACGCCTCTTATCCCAAAATTGCCAGCCAGATACAAGCAGATCTCGCACGCGAACTCGGCTGTACTTTTTCGATCGGACTGGCGCCGAACAAAGTTATCGCCAAAGTCGCTTCCAAATGGAAAAAACCAGCTGGACTGACGATTATTCCCGGCCGGGACATTCATCGCTATCTTAATCAATTGCTGGTAGAAAAAATCTGGGGCATCGGGCATCAGACCAGGTCCATGTTGAATAAATATAATATTTATAACGCACTGGAATTCGCGCGCCAAAACGAAGACTGGGTTAAAGCCCATTTTTACAAACCACACTACGAAATTTGGCAGGAATTAAATGGCCGCTATGTACTCGAGCTGAATACTTCTGAAAAGCAATCGTACCAATCAATTCAAAAAGTACGAACTTTTACTCCGCCTTCCAGCAATCGCGACTTTGTCTATTCGCAACTGGCCAAAAATATCGAAAACGCCTGCATCAAAGCCCGGCGCTACTGCTTGGCCGCCAAAAGAATCGTGATTTTTCTGCGTACTCAGGATTTTCACGACCGCGGCCTGGAAATAAAATTTTCACGGCCAACCGCCTTTCCCAATGAAATTATAAAAGTGATTTTCCAGGCCTTTAACGAACTTTTTGATCCAACAAAACTTTACCGGACAACCGGCGCATTTCTGCAACAACTCGAGGAATTCCAAAATAAACAGCTGGATCTGTTTGGACAGTCATTGAAGATCGAAAAACTGACCCGCCTGTGGGGCGCAGTTGATAAAATCAAAAAAAAATACGGCAAACACACCGTTTATCTTGGCGCCAGCTTTTACGCCAACCAATTTGCCCAGCATCAGGGCGCGCGCGGAGCTTTGCCGACCCGGAAATCAAATTTATTCAAAGGCGAGTCCAGCCGCCGGCGCTTGGCGATTCCGATGTTAGCTCCGCCGAGTTAAAACTCAGCGATTTATCACTTTAAATTTCGATATTTTGATAAACATTCCGCGCGTTCCACATTACCCAGCCCTGCACTGTCGAGTCTTCTTCGACTGCTTTGATTTCTTGCTTAATTTTTGTCTGATCATACACCGCGCCCAGATCAAACGCCTGAATCCAAACGCGTAGTTTAGCCCGTCCTTTCGACATCAAAGGATGCGCTTTTTTAAGCCCGGTTGATATTACTTGATACGGATAGTCAGCCGGATTTTTGTACCCCAGGTAACCGGTGCTGTAATGGGAGGGATAAGCCATCGGATAGATGTAATCAACATTCAAGCGCGCGTCAGCCAAACGCTGGCCAATGCCCAGGTCGTAACTGGTATTCGCGCTATCAAGCGTTAAGCCGAAAAAATCCACGGACACCCAGGCCGGTTCATCTGCCAAATTCTGATCCAAATATTTAAAAAATGATTTTAAGGCCAGGGCTTTGGTGGTGTTAAGATGGCGATACACTGCCGAACCAATCGCGCCGTCTGACGGAAACCGGACATAATCAAAATTGATTTCATCGGCCCCGGCTTTGATCGCCTCTTTCGCGATCGCCAAATTATAATCCCAAACCTCTTGGATAGTCGGATCCATCCAAGCACTGCCGCTGGCGTCATGCCAAACTCCGCCTGAGACCGACGACACTGCCCAGCTTGGCTTTTTCGCCGCCAACTTGGGATCCAAAAATACTACCTGCCGAGCAATAACGTATATGCCCTGCGTCTGAAATTCCGCAAAAACCGCGGCCAAATCCACGATTAAAACATTTTTGATGACCTCTGGAATTTGACTCTGGTATAACACATAACCACTGGCGTCTTTGATGTCGATCACCACGGTGTTTAAATTATTATCTTTTAAATATTTGATTATTTGCTGACGTTTAGTGGCATTACCAGCCGAGTAACCGGTTAAGTACAAGCCTTTGGTGTAAACTGGCGCTGGTCTGCCTGCCGGAGTGTCAATATTTTTGATCTTGGTTAAATTATTGTTGGTGATGCCAACTGCTTTGGCGCGCATCAATTGCCAGGCCGCGAGCGGTGTGCCGAGTGATAGCGCTTGCCGGCTGACTGGATCAATATACCAGGCTTCGCCGTTTTTTTCGACCTGCAAAATTATTTGGCCGGACAGGTTATCAAGCAGTTTGGTTTTGACAGCTGTTGCTGGATTGCTTTTGATGATCTGCGCGAAATCAGTTTCGCTGATTCCCACTCCCAGCTTCTGCATCATCTTAAAAGCATCAGCTGGCCGGCCTAAATAATATCTTTCCAAATTGACCGGGTTAACATACCACGCCTCGCCCGCGCCTTCGACCGCCAGTAATAATCTGCCGCTCCATTTCTCAGCAAATTCCCAATCATAAGCCAGCGCTTTTTGGGGCAAAAAAATCATGATACTGATTAGAACAATGGCTAAGCGTAATTTCATTCATATTATTATACCACTCCTTTGTCATTCCTGCGACGTGCCCTTCCGAAGCCTTGAGCGCAGGAGGAAAGCAGAAATCTATACAATAGTCTCCGTGATCTTAAAAAAATCATGGGCGTAAGGTTACTTTTTTTACATCAAAAACCGCTCGGGTGAGCGGTTCCTTTTGTCATTCCGAGCTTGTCGAGGAATCCCTCGCGGTCCCATCAGCCACGCACGCCCGAAACAGCGCTGGCTGGGCATCTAAAGTTAAGGCGCCGGCAAAATCTTGAGCTTCTGATGGAAAATTTTTAACCAAAATCGCAAAATCCATTTCTGCGAGACTTCCTAAATCTAAAATGTCTTCCAAATACACGTGCTCAGTCGGAACATAACTAGTCCAGTCTCCCTCGCCTTTGCCCACGCGCGTCTTGTAACTTACGTTCCAAACGCCGCCGCTGATTCCCAGCATCATATCATTTTGCCGGATTCCCATATTAAGCCGGGTATTGCCGATATTACGGACAGTCGGTAGAGATTCAGTGCCAAAATCAGTGTCACCATCGAGAAACTGCTCGACATTCTCCGTAACCCCACCATAACTAACGTTGGAAAAATCAACTTCGTAAGCAGTGAGCGACAGATAGGTGAAATAATTTTCCGAAAAATTGCTCTCGGCTCCGGCAGAATCCAAGGTAATAATTTTAACCTTGTAATCTCCGGCCGGATCTTGGAAATTCAAAACTTGATCAGTGCAATAAACATTCGCCGTTTCTTTTATCAATTCACCGTCCGGATCGCAAATCTCGTTATAAGTATAGGTATCGCTTGAGCCGGGTAAAATGGAAAAAGTTGGCAAAGAATTATTGTTATTCTTGATGGTTTCACAAAATAATCTATAGCCTTCAATTTGATTAAGCTGATTCATCTGCACTTTGTCGCCAATTTTCGCGCCACAGCCACTAGCGCCAAAGTCAGGCTTTTCACTGCTGCCGCCACCCGGCAAATCCGGCTGCGTTTCAGGAAAACCACCGAAGGCTTTTTTGTTTGGATAATAAACATTGGCATAAATGCCTGAATCAATAGTTTGCCCCGAATCAGTGGCAATAGCACAAACAGAATAAGTTGATGTTGCGCCCCAAACGCCCGGCGCGTTAAATTGCGCGCCAACATCAATTAAATCGTCCTGACCAGTCAAATCCTCATAACGTCCAGCCATTTCCCAACTGACTTTGATGCCTGGAACTGGCATAGCGCTTGAGGAATCGTCGATACTCTCAGGCGTTGATCCAGAAGAAGCGCCAGACCCAGTGCCGGTCGAAGTTGATTCATCAGTTGAGGAATCAAAAGTAGCAGTTTCTGTCGAGGCTTGTTCTAACCCGGCGCCAGCTGTTGCTGAAAGCGTCGTGTTATCTCCTAAGACTTCGCCGGTTGTTACACCTGTCGGTGGAGTGGTGATCGTCATTTCCAGTTGGACTTCTGCAGAGCTGTCTGGCTGGCTTTCAACCGGGAGAGGCGTAGAAATTTCCTCGGTTGGTGGATTGCCGATGTCTTCCCCTGCTGGCTCAGGTGCCGAACTGGAATCAGCCGGCGCTTCCAGTGTAACTTCTTGGGCCAAAATTTTGAACGGCAACCCGGAAACAAAAATTAAAATAAAAACTAAGGCAAAAATAAAATTATTTTTATTCATATGTGGTTCAAAAAAAAAGGAGTTTGCCCCCCTTTTTTCATTTATAAAATCTGTTTCTATCCTAGCACAAACCGTTTTGTAGCACAATAGTTTAAAAAACCGCTAAATAAACTATATTTTGGTGACTGTGCCAGTGTTCGCGTTCACTTCGACCCTATCGCCATTTTTTAAAACATGGGTCGCGATTTTGGCACCGATAATACAAGGCTTTTTTAGTTCGCGCGCGACAATCGCCGCATGGCAGGTGATTCCACCTTCGTCGGTTACAATCGCGGCCGCCTTTTTCATTGCTGGCAAGTACCAAGGCGAAGTCATCGGGGCCACCAAAATATCACCTTTTTTGACAAACTCTAATTGCCCTCGATTTAAAACCACCCTCACCTTTCCTTTAACGCAACCGGAATACGCAATTACACCGCGTAACTCTTTGATCTTAAGTCGAGCCCGCTCTTTCTTTAGTCGATATCCTAAACTGGTTAGTTTTTGATTGATTTCCGCTTCCGAGATGATTTGATAATCAAAATATAGCCAAACTGAGTTCTGTCGCTGAACGATGCTAGATGGTAATGGCTGCCCATGTTTTAAGCTTTGCCTTATTTCCGTAAGCGTCGCCAGCTTGATTAAATCCGGTGACCACCGCTGTCGCCTGGCGATCGCTTCTAACAGCAAACTAAACGTATTGACTGCCTCACTAAAAAATACGTTACCCTCTGCCTCACGCCATTTAAATATTTGTTCAATCAACTGGGAATCGAATAATAAATGACCTTGCTCTTTAAAATTTTGCTGATAATGCGGCAATCGATGGGCAATATATAAACCGGAAAAACCTTGAGTAAATAATTTAGCACCTAGAGATAGTAGCGCTAGCAATTCCTCGGCACCAGCACTTTTTTTGACTTTAAGGCGGTGACAAAAAATTAAAAATTTAAGCATCGCTTGATGCAGTAAATCTAGTTTGTCAGCGTTATCTTTTAACCAGATCGCAAGTTCTCGCGGTAAATCAATCTCAAACCGCTTTAGGTCAGTATAAATTTCAAAAACTCCCTCCCTGAATAAAAATGCGATGGCACTGCAAGGCATCCCAAAAAATCTGGGGAAATCTTTATCGCGACTCTGATACCAGCACTCGATTGCCACGAGCGGCGCATCGCGCGTTAAATATTTTTCTAACGTTCTTTTTTTATTTTTTCGCCGCGAGATATTTTTTTCCATGGCCAACGGTCGTATTTATGGCAACGCCTGCCTTACAAAGTGGGCATTTATCTTCATCAAACGCTTCGGCTTTGATTATTCCTAACGAAAAAAATGGCGCGCCGATTGACTGCGAGGTCACATTTTCCGGATCGCGATTAACCACCACGCAAACGGCGACGACGTTACCGCCGACTTCTTTAACGCTGTTGACTACCTTTTTGGCTGAACCGCCGGTATTGGTAATGTCTTCGACCACTAAAACTCTTTTGCCCTTAACTAGCTTGTCATAACCGCGCGTAAAAATTTGATTATTGGAAGCATCTTTTTCCGTATAAACTCCCAAAACTTCTTTGCCGATGATTTGCGACAAATGATAAGCAGTCCAGGTGGAAAGAATAATTCCACCCAAAGCCGGCCCGACCACAACTTCGATCTTCATGTCCTGGTGCTTTTCAGCAAACATCTTGCCGACCGCCGATATTTCCGCGGTGTGCGGATACAAGGCATCTTTGTTGATGTAAACACTGCCGTGTTTGCCGGAAGTATATACAATATGGCTGTCGGTAATAATCGCGCCGACGTCTTTGAGAATTTGAGTGATGTTGTTCATGGGGTTAAGTTAATTGATTTTAGACAATGTGTATAGTTTATTAAGCGCGCTTTTCACCTCACCACGCCGTATCGTTTAAAACGGCTTTGGCCAATGTTACCAGCCGGATACTTCCATAATGATTTTCGACGTCATGCAGTAATTTTTCCGTTAGGGCTTTCCATTCTTTACGGTAGACTGCATCATCCCTTAAAGTTTCATCATACATGCTGGCAATTTTATCGCATAATTTAAGCAATTTGACTAAGTGGCTTTTACCCTCGATTTTTTGTTCATCCTCCCACGAATCATGGGTCATTTCCTTAACTAAATCAATCACTTGCGTATCAACATAATCTGGAATGCCTAAATTTGTATCTTCCAATACGTCGTGTAATAACAGCGCTTGATAACCAATGGCTCTTTCCGCGAAAGGAATGCGCTGATCGTTGAGCAACGTCATGGCACACCAAATCGGGTGAACGGCAAACGGCACTTTTCCATTTTGCCGAAAATCATTTCTGGTATTGTGTTCCTGGTGCGCGCTGTACGCTAAATCCAAAAGTTGTTTTAAATTTTTTGGCTCTATTTTTTCCATAGTGATTGCAAAATACTTAATGTGCCCACTAAAACCGGCTGGTGTAATAAATAAATTAAGAGCGAATTACGGCCCAGCCATCTGAGAAAATCAAAAATTAAATTCGGCGGCGCATCAACGATTTTGAATTTCCTGATTCCTAGCGGATACAGAGCTCTCCCAATAAGAATACCGACAAGTATCACTCCAAACCAGGGAATAATCGGCGTGTAATCAACCGAAGAAAAATTAATCGGCTTGAGACCGGCCCAACTAAGATAGGGAAAAGTAAAAGTTTGGTGTTGAAGTAGATATCCACCCAAAAAAGTTACGGCCGTCGCCAACAGAATCATTAAACTTGAAGCGCGGATAAAAAGATAGCCAAGGATAATTGATATTCCGATTAAATGAAGGATGCCAAATCTGACGTAATCGCCGCCAAGCGCCAAGCGCGTAACAAGTGTTATCAGTAAGCCTAATAAAAAAATAAACAATCCGCGTTTTACAAAAAATTTATAATTAGGATGTTTGACGTAACTTAGCGCCATCCCGACGCCAACTAGCAAAAGAAACAAGATTAAAGTAGTTCTCGCAAAATAGAGCCAGAAGCCTGATATTACCGTAATGTTAATCAACTTAAGAAAGGTAAGATCGTAAAGGAAATGATACAGAATCATCATCAGGATTGCAACCCCGCGCCCGGCATCAATTTCCCAATATCTAATGGCCGTGTTCGAATTCATTATAATGTAAACTTACAAATATTTCTGCGGATCAAGCCAATCATCAAGTTCTGGCTGTGTTTGGACATAGCCGCGAATATTTATTGCTGTTCCCTGATGGATGCCCAAATGCAGATGCTTGCGCTCGCCGTCTGTTTCCGCAGTATAGCCCTGGCCCAAAATTCCGAGTTGATCGCCGGCGGAAATTTCCAGGTCGTCGACACTAGCTTTGACGCTTTCAAGTTTTAAATGCCCGTAGATTACGGTAACTGTTTGATTTTCCAGCTGGCATTTTTGAACTACTACTCCGCCATAACCGCTGACCCATTTTTTGAGGGTGAGCGACCCGGTACAAATGGCGTAAACTGGGACAGCAGTGTCTTTTTCGGTAGCCAAAGTCTCGAAATCTACACCAGTATGATAGCCGGAAAACCGCTCCGGACTGATCGGCGAATTTTGCGGCGAAATTTTTATTCCAAACGGCTTTTTGGCGATTCGGCTGAGGGCATCAGCGATCGGCGGGGTTATTTTGTAATTTTGCATACTGGACGCACTGGACTCTGCCGTAGGTTCCTTGATTTCCGCTACGCTATTGCTGTCGTTTGTTGCTGTCGGAGTTGACGATTCTTGTACTACCGAAATTGGGGAAACAGGACTACCTGTGTCGACTTTATCTTTCCGCGTAAATAACAAATACAGGCCGGCAATTATGACGACAATAATGAGTGCTATTACTATTTTAAAATATTTGTTCATACATGATCATCTATTTTGAGTAATTATAAGTTACATAGAAATACAGCTAAAGTAAGCTCCGGCAATTTCCTTCTTTCCAGTCAATCAATAATTCTTTTTCAGTAAAAAAAGCCCCGCATCAAACTGATATAAAAACTCTTTTAATTTCATAAAATAAAAAATGTGGGCGGATAGAACCTATCGCCTTACATCAGTGCGTTCTAAAATTCTGAATCCCTCAATAACGGCTTCACAAAGAAAATTTTCCAGCTGAGTGCAGTCCTCTTTGGTTTGAGCTTTGTAGAGATATGTGTAATAGAGCTTTTTTTGTTCCTGGCGAATTATTGCTGGTGCGAAATCCGCACTAAGTAACATTGCGTTCATAAACAGACGTCCAACGCGGCCATTACCGTCAGAAAAAGGGTGAATCTGTTCAAACTTACTATGAATGCTAGCGGACAAAGCTATGATGTCTTTATTTTTTTCAGCAACCATAATTATTACCTCTCTCATCAATTTAGGAACCCTTAAATAATTTGCCGTTGGCAGATTAATGCCGGTGATTCTGACGGCATGATTACGATAAGTTCCAGCATCAGGACGAACGCCGTTCATCAGAATGCTATGGAATTTAAGTACCAGATTTTCATCTATTCTTTCTTTTTTGGCGACATGATCAAATAAGTAATTTAAAGCCGTTTGGTGATTTTTTGCTTCCAATTGTTCGGTCAAACTTTTATTCGGCAAAGCTACATTGTCAAAAAGAATTGCTGCCGTATCCGGCTCAGTGAGCGTACTACCCTCAATGCTATTACTGTGATAGGTGAGTTTTAAAATATATTGATCTCGGACATCTGGATTAGCTAAAATTTCTTCAACAACACTTTCGTATTTTGATGATTTTTGCTGTATTATTTGTTTTTTAACGGTTAGCTGATCAGCGGGAATTATTTTTTGGCCGGTCACTTCTAAAAACAGCTCATTAATGGCGGCTTGCATTTTGGGTCTGGGACTGGATTTACCGGTCCACCAACTATTAAAGGCGACAAAAGATACGCCAAATTTTTCGGCCAGCTTAGTTTGGGTTAAACCCAATAGTTTTTGAATGATTTCTAATTTTTGTCGTATAGACATATAAAATTTGTTCTTATTGGCTAATAAATCTATATTAGCAAACTTTATAAAGTTAGTCAAAACATCGAGGCTTTATAAAGTTTAGAACCATTAGAACCAGTCGTAAAATAAAAAATGGCTCGAATAAGCCATATTTTTATTGGGGTCGCATCGTAGAGGCTATTATATCAATACTGCAACGGCAAAGTGCGTATGTTTATATTCCGGATTTAGCGCCGGGCGCTTAAAACTTTACATTCCCAAATTATTTTTTATAAAATCTGTTAATAATCGTAATAATCCTTCCCTATTCTCGGTCCGAGAGTTGGCAACGGTAATAGCGATATCATACAACTCTCGCCAGCTAGCTTTAAGCCAAGCATCATTCAATTGCAAAAAAACCATTAAAGAAACGCAGGCAATTCTTTTATTTCCGTTTAAAAATGGGTGTAATTTAATCAGCTCGTAGAATAACACAGCGCCCTGTTGATGGATAGTTGGATAGGCGGAGCGTTGCGGAGCAGCTAAAGCGGTCTCAAGCTGATTTGCGAATCTGGTCTCAAAAGACGGAATAGGCTCATCGAAAGTCAGATGAGCCTTGGCATATTCATAACAAATATTTTTTACATCGTCTAATGTAAGAAATTGCGACATAATTAATCTGACCCTAACTTTTTCAGAGCCTCCCCGTATTCCCGCACCGTTCGCTCCACCGCTCGTTTGATAATCCGTTTTCGTTCATCTGGTTTATTGGGGTCTAACTTTTCCGGCTGCGTCGCGGGGTGAATTATTTTTTTTAGTAATTTAACCATAAAATTATACTAACAAATTTATGCTTATCTGACAATAACACATTTCTAGTGGCTTTGTTGAATAAATCATTTTATGGCTCTAGATATGGGTTTTTAGACGGACAAAAAAGAGTAAAAAATAGAGAAATGAGTAAAATGTGGCTTAAAATAAAGGATAAATTGATTCATTTATTCAA
>Ga0209212_1001867_pt1 | contig 31988 bp, 20 predicted proteins | sample RifGroC2_FD_183996 | JGI IMG/M metagenome (GOLD analysis project Ga0209212, IMG submission 183996) | Groundwater microbial communities from Rifle, Colorado, USA - Groundwater C2 (SPAdes) (version 2) | ecosystem: Environmental > Aquatic > Deep subsurface > Groundwater | place: Rifle, Colorado...
CATGTGAACGAATGCCATTGGGCAGATAAAGTATCTTTTTCAGAAAATCGATCCGCACTTTACCGAATTCTTCTATTGAATCCCACGACTCAGCTCCACATATAACAGCCAGGATACTTAATACAATAATGTCGGCCAGATTGTGTTTCTTATTCCTGTTGAGCCGGGGATCGGTGAGTTTTGCAAAGTAGTCATATAAACTTGATCTTATCATGGCGTTGGAGTTATTGATCCCAACGAATTTCAGCTAATTATTGAAACAATAATTAATGGCGATCAAGTATTAATTAACAGAAATACAATATTATAGCACCAACCTGTTAATAACCACCTAAAACCTGTTTTTATCTAAAATGACTGTTAATAACCATTGTAAATTTGTTAATAGGCTGTTAGTTTTTTATTTCTTCGTGCGTTGACCCTGACCCTTTATACTGCTATTTCCTTTTTAACGTATTTTTTCCATTGATTATCAAAACTATTCTTACATGGATTGAGCCGGAGAAGGAAGTTCAAAGAGATAAAAACATTCGGAAAAAGCTCCCTGGTAATGACAATCTACATCAACCGGTAAGTATTAATCTGCCATCAGATATACAGCAGTAAGAGCAAAAACTATTCCTGTAATAATAACCGGGTTGGGAATAATCATATAGATCAGCAGAGACAGGATAATGGTAATAACGGGAGCAACTGCATTTGTAAGTGGTGCAACAATAATAACCTTTCCGTAGCGAATGGCATATACAAGTGTAAGAGCTCCGACTGAATTAAGCACAGATACGATAGCAGCCAGATACGGTCCTTTGAATCCCCAGTTAATATTCTGGGTCATATCTGTCATCATATAGGCTGCCGGTATCAGCATCATACCGTTAATCATCATATAAAAGAATATGCTTTCAGCTTTCATGTGGTTATTGGCAATTTTCATATAAAATGCCTGAGTGCCCCATGCAAAAAAAACAAGTATTGCAAAAATGAACCAGAGGTAACCACCCACAGCGTTGTTATCGGGTTTCTGGAAAGACATCAGTGCAATTGCAATAAGAGCAAGGATTATTCCTGCCCAGTGTCTTTTAGAAGCTGTCTCTTTCAGAAGAAACACCGATAACATAACCGTTACAACAGGGGATAGAGAAATTATTGGAAATACGAGGTAAGCGGGCCCATTCAGAAGAGCCTGGAACAGTACTATCTGCCCACCTGCTCCTGTTAACCCGATAATCATGCCATAAGAAATTGATCTCAGATCAATATCAAGCTTCCATTTTATTATCGCTAGTCCAATAAGCGCGCATGGAATCATGGTAAGAGACCACACAATATAAACCAGTGTAGGAGGAAATCCAGCCTTTCCTGGAAGTTCAATCAAAGCACCCCATATCCCCCAGAACAAAGTTGTTATGAAGGTATATATTAACCATGGACGTTTAATCATTGGAAATGATGATTACAAGATATGATAATTGGAAAAGAAGCAGTACTATTTCTCTAAGTAATTATGACCTCTACGCCATTCTTTTCTAACCTGCTCTTATCTTCTTCACTGATGCCTGAATCAGTTATAACAACATTTACGGAGTTAATCGGACCGATAAAAGCAAACCTCCTGCGCAGAAATTTCCTTGAATCAGTTACAACAATTACTTTTTTGGCAACGTTGATCATAATCTGATTCAGGTGTGCTTCTTCAGAATTTGGTGTGGATAATCCATGTGTTGTGTCGAAACCATCTACTCCCAGGAATAATTTGTCACAATAAAACTTTATGAAGTTTTCGTCAGCAAGTACACCCACAAGAGATAAGGATTTTTTTCGTAAATTCCCACCCGGCATAAAAATATTAAATCCTTCATATTCTGAAAGGATGATAGCAATATTCAGAGCATTTGTTATTATTGTAAGATTCTTAAACTGCTCCAGATTCTTTGCAATTTCAGTCGTTGTTGTTCCTGAATCCAATACAATCGTGTCACCATCCTCAATGAATTTTAATGCTGCTTTGGCAATACTCTGCTTCTCCTTAAGAAACTCTTTTTGCTTGTCTGAAATTGACGGGTCGATTCCCATCCTGTAATATTTCATTTTAATTGCGCCTCCCCTTGCACGAATAAGCATGTTCTGCTTCTCAAGATGAGTAAGGTCATTTCTGATGGTTACCTCACTAATTTTGAACATTTTACTCAGTTCACTTACAGTAACCTGCCCTTTTGTTTCAAGCTCTTCCAATATTTTGGCTCTCCTTGAAACAGTTGACTTATTAGATGATCTATCCATATGCAATACAAAGATTTATTTTAAACTACTGAAAAACTATTGGCTGTTAAGATATAAAAAAAATCATAGTTCAACTAACAAATAACAAAACGAAAGATAATTCAATCAATAAATAAGCTTTTATTTGCTTTACTACCTTAATACTAGTGATTATTACTTAAAGATAGAGAAATCAATTATTTATTTAATAATATTCTTTTGAAAATTAATACTTTTATCTCCCGGAAACTTTTATTAACATTCCCCGGATTTTAGATCATGATATAATAAACTTCTCATTATAAATCATTTATGAAGCTTTTCATGGAACATATTAAGATTAAAAAAGTAGTGCCATTGAAATGGCATTGCTTGATGCTTTTACAAAAACAATCAATATCCCCATGTATAAGTTTTTTGGCGGGGCGACGCAAGTGGTCGAAACGGATTACACAGTTGATATTGTGCAAAGTGATATTGCCAGGAGAAATGCCACTGACTAAAGCGCCTTGCTATTCAATTTCAGATGACCAGCCAGGCTTAGGAATGAAGAGAATATGATCAGGGTTTTCAGTATCTCCTCCTCTCTCTTTTCAGCCTGAAATATTTGATTTATCAATACCTGCTTACCACCACGAGTCAGGAATATTCTCAATCCTCCCGAATTCTTCAGTACTTCCATTTGATGGTCCATAATAGATACTAACGCCATAGGTGGTAAGATATAGCATGTCCGGGTTGTGTGGATCGGGAATAGGACAATGCCCCCACTTGTAACGGTAGCCCGGTATCCTTTCCCATGTTTTACCACTGTCATCGGTCCTGTATGCTCCGTTCTGAAAGGTATTAATGAAAATAGTATTGGAGTTCCGGGGATCAAATGCTGCAGCGAACACACGTACCCTTTCATCAAATGATTGTTTCCAGCTTTTCCCGCCATCCCTTGTCACATACAGACCTCCACAAATATCGGATTCATTACTATGCTTCGGCCAGCAACTTAAATACATGTGTCCCGGATCATTCGGATCGACCAGCAGGTCGCTCGGTGCGATGACTTCTTCAGGCAAAACAGCTTCCTGCCAGCTACCTGCTTCATCGTCGCTATAATATAATACACCATCAATAACATCTTCCCCCTTCCATCCCCTGACACATAACAGGAAAATTCTCTTGCCTGTCAAACGGAGCTCCCAGCCATAGCGGTTATTTTTCAGACCATTGCCAGAATTCACCCAGGATTTACCACCGTCAGTAGATTTGTAAACTCCCTGGTTGAAAATGCTTAAATACAGGATCCTGTTATTTTCAGGGCTTTCAGGATCGAGAAGCAGACCGGTGCAAATGGAATTTTCCGGTAATCCGTTGTTGGATTTTTGCCAGGTTCTTCCACCGTCTTCAGAAAAAGCTACACCTCCTTTATAATAATCTGATTGGAACAATCCATCACCAAACTGAGATTTACGCGGCAGGGAGTGTTTATTTGCCCAGGTTGACCATACTCTTCCCTTCACGGTTGGGTCAAAGGTAATATGATAACAGGTGTTGACCCATTTATTGGGTATGCCTTCAACCAGGTGATGCCAGGATTTTCCCCCATCAAAGGAATGAAACAAGCCAATATCAATATATGAAATAATCAGGTGGTTTTTGTCGAACGGATCAAAAACAAGGCCATAGCAGCCTGTCAGATCGAGTCCCCTTGAGGTAACCGAACCATCGGGATTGTTCTTGCTGCATACCTGGTTCCAGGTCTGCCCGCCGTTTGAGGTTTTATAAGCCTGCCCATAATCAGTGGCATAACAAATATCAGGATTGGTGGGGGCCACTCCAAGGGTTAAAACATCTCCTCCCCAGCCAGGTCCATAACTCTTGTTTAACCAGGAATCATTAAAGTTGTGAGACAATACCTCCTCAGAGTTGGCTGAATAAACGGGCTCCCAGTTGTCGCCGGAGTTTACAGTCTTGTATATTTCATACCTGACCTGGGACATGGCTTCAGGCCCTTCAGCCGGAGTAACCACCGACAGATAAACCACTTCAGGCCGGCTTTCGCAAACATCCAGGCTCAAGAACAAGGGCAGCCTGCCTGCCGGAACATTTTCCAGCAGACTTCCATTTGCATCTTGCCAGCTTTCGCCGCCATCAGAACTCCTGAATATACCGCATATGCCGCTTGTAATGTCACCGATTGTGCTTTTATCTATTTTCGTAATGATATATAGAATGGTTTCTCCTGAACCGGGGCCACTTTCTGCTTTAACAATCTTCCCTTCCGGATGTGGCAATACCCTGGTTTCCCCGGTCTTTGAATTGACTTTCATGCAAGTTTCTTCTGTAATCACGGTTACTTCATTTTTTTCGCCATTCAGATCTGATGGGAATATGCCAAGTACTTCGGTTCCCGGCACCTGTGCGATAAGGTTCCAGTCTTTCCCCTTATTTTCAGTTCCCATAAGGAATATCATCCTGGGTGTTTTGTCAGGTAATTTTCCAATGTATGGTTTGAGTGGTGAAAGACCAAGATAAATCCGCCGGTTATCAGCCGGGTCAACCCGGATCATATCGATTGAACCGTCAGGTATCTCTTTTATAAGATCAGAAGGTAAAAAAGAGATGGACTGAAGTTTCTCCAACGGACCAATTTTGTTAATATCCGGATATATTACTTTCCATGTTTCACCTTTGTTTTCAGATCTATACAGCATTGACAGTCCCGATCCCCGATCCTCATCGTATAGATAACCTCTGCTGGCTGCATATACGACCTCAGGATCTGCCGGATCAAATTCAAAATCCTGTACCACAGCCATCAGGTTAAATAACTTCCAGCTTTTACCACCGTCATAGGTGACAAATGCTCCGGTCATGTCTCCTTTTGTGAAAACCAGGTTAGTATCAAAGGGGCTGATGGTGGGTATGAAGACGCCACCGCCGGCTCCGGGTCCGATTATTTTCCATGTCTTATCTGTCAGGTTATTTTCAGGTTTTTCAGTAAGAGTATCTTTTCTACTGCATGCAGTGATGAGGAAGAGATGTACCATAAGGCATCCTGTAACCAGTAATATTGTATAATTATACCTTTTCATGTTTCAATAGTTTAATCAAACATTATACATTGTTATTCATTGCCTTTAACGATGAGAAAGAGAGTTATTTTGTTTTCTCAATTTTAAATATTGTCTCCTGGTAAGGGTTTAGTTTTAAATGAGTATTCTCGTATTCGGTCATGGTACGCAAATCAAGAACAGAACCTATCTTTCCTTCTCTATTCAAATCAAATTCAACCGTTTCGGAAGTAAGGTTACTGGCGTAGACAAGGTAGTCCTTCTCGCGTTCAACAGCCCTTACTTCGGCTCCTGTAACAAGGTGTCCATCTTTCCCAATGCCGACTAAAGGGCGGATCAATCCGGTCTTTAGTGCAAGAGGTTCAAAAAGAATATGATAATCAGCAGTTCTTAATGGTGCAGCCAGGTAATACAGCGATCCTTTCCCCTCCTTAACAAGTACAATTGCCGGGTCGCCGTCTTCAAACCTTGCCAGGACTTTGTTACTGCCGGGATTGATTTTTTGAACAAGTCCGTCAGAAAGCAAGGTGATTGTGGTTGAACTGTCTGAAAACAAATCATCATTGATACAGGTTATTTTTTCACGGACTTCGCCGTACAAAATAGCCTGTGAAAAGCTTTGATCATAATTCTGTGTTTTTTCTGCCTGACCTGTTACCGCAGGAAGTGTAACACCGCTGATAGTTATTCCAAAGTCCGCGACCCTGTTGTTTTCTCTTGCAAATTGATCGAATATAAAGGACTCCGGGATAATAACTGCCGTACCTCCGTTTTCAATATATTTCCTGATCTCAGTCACAATTTCAGGTCTTATATATTTTACTGCAGGAATGATCAGCATCTTGATTTTAGCCAATTTACCTGCCAAAATCTGGTTCTCGCTGACAAATCCGATACGGCAGCCAAGAAATCGTGCTCCTTCCCACACAGAATAAACTGCATCAATATAAGGAGTTCGACCTGCCTGTACCTGTAGGGGAGGGACCTGTACAATGCTTGTTTTCGAATACAATATGGCTATTTCAGGATTAACTTTTGTAAACTCAGCTATCTCTGAGCCCAAACGCCGGACATCAAGACCTAATCTTAAAACTTCATCAATATCCGACAAAGATATTTCCTTGCTATGCGGAAGCGAAGATTCGTTCATATGCAGGTATTCCTTACTGGGAGAACCTGCCCACCACCATTTTGATATATCTGATTTGCCATGCAGGAACTGTAATAATATACCATGCGTTCCACCTCCCATTTCAGGGTCTACCATTACTTTTTTCGTTGTGCTCAGGGAAAGCAGCAAATCAGAGAAAATGGGAGATCTTCCCGATTCATTCAAGATAACATCATCTACTTCATTAATGATCATCTCTTCATCGATACCGCTTACACTGTTGGATGAACTTAGCATGGAAGATGTACCTCCAGCACAAATAGAAGTTACCTGATCAAATTTGCGCATCTCCGTTTTGATCCATTTTAAATAATCAGTAAACCTTCGCGTATTGAAATTTGCCCAGTCGTACCATGCAGCCCTGTTGGTGCCATCGACTGGCCGGGCATTTCTGGTTTCAGGAGCCACAATCTCAGCAAATCCACTGTAAGATGTTCGCCAGACCTTATTTACTGACCGGATATCACCATATTTTGATTTCAGCCAATCCCTGAACATTTGCTGACTTATATCACAATAACACAAATATTGTAACTCATAGGCCATTATGTTGTACAACAGGTTTGGATTATCAGTCCACTCCCTGTGATGCATTTTCATATAATCGAGCACGGCCTCACGGATATGTGGGCTTTCGAGGCATATTACCACATCTTCTTTCTTACCGCCCATTGCCCACCTGTCCTTGATAAGGTGCCCACACCAACCATCCCAGCCCACCCTGTGCGTTCCGGGGTATTTATAGAAAGCTTCATAAACCGGAGAACTTTCGATATTGTATCTCGAACCACCTCCTACAGTATAACTCTCAATCCGGTGGTTGAAAGGTGCAAAATAGTCCATAAGCGGACCTTCATTTATTTGAAGCATAGAAAAAAGGATGATGGGATTACCAGATTTATCACGGTAGAAACCATCTTCAGGTTCAAGTTCATGCAGAGGAGGATAGGGCGGAACGTAAAGAGAAGCATGGCTGACCTCATTTTCAGGTCCAATGGTCAGCCAGTTGACCTTGCGTGCCGCAAGCATATCACTGATCTCACCGGCAGCAATGTTACAAGAGCTAATAACATAATTCAGGATTTCTCTCTCTTCTGTCTCATCCTGAAACCATACCAGTTTGCTTCTGATACCCATTCCTATATCAGCAGTAATAAGCGGTATCCTCTGATATAAAGTCTGGAAGCCCTGCAACTCTGCTACCCTGATTTCTTTTTTTAGCTCCTCAACGGCACCTGAGGCTTGTTTTCTCAATTGGATAATCCCGTCACTTACTTCAATTTTCTCAGAAGGTCCGGCCAGCGAGGGATATACATCGCGGTTATCAATCAATACAATACAGTCCCGGGGATCGATATGCGACAAGGCATGCCGGCTCTCTTTTCCGTTTACCAGGCGGATATTATCGAGAAACAGTGGTGTATCCGAATATCCGAATGAAAAGCGAAGTTTGCGGATCTTATTCAGCGCCAGAGGGCGGTCACCTTCCTCCACCATGGCATGCTGAAGTAAAAACTCAAAATGGTTCCAGCCTCTGTTCAGGAATAGTTTCTCCTCGCCATAATAACTTTGTCCGTGAAATTCAGCCTGTTCGTCTGTTCCCGAATCATCGAAGATCTGAATAGTGCCGAAGTAAAGGCGGGTGGAAGGATTAAAAATATCGAATTTCAGAAATTCATAATTACTCCAGTCTTTTGGAAAATCTTGTGTTTCAAACCACAAAGACATGGTTTCTGAACTATTCAATTCAAGGCAACCGTGTCCGTGAACGGTAAATTTTTTTGATAAAGATATGGTTCCTTTCAAATTGATCAGACTTGATGAGTTTTCAAAATCATTGATAACCATTGTATTGACAGTGTCTTTCCTGTTCCTGATACTGCTATCATCAGACAACCCGCAACCAAACAAAACAAGATACAAGATTACCAAAGCGAAAAATGGTTTATATTTCTTCATAACACTATACCTGAAATTATTTATAGACCCGATAACTATTAAAAATAGCCCGGAGAAGTATACCACCCCGGGCTATCTAACAACTATACTAACCTAAACCCAACTATTGAAACGCAGTAGGCATACTGGGCGCTGTCCATATATACTTATGGGGTGCATTGGGATTTGCATCCCACCAGAATTTAGTAAGCCTGCTATCATTACCATATCTTGTCAACGCCTCTTCAAAGCTTTTGCTGTTAATAGTCTCTTCCTTTGTAGGCCAGGGTTCTCTTCTTGGTACTACGCCGGCAAGGGCAGCCTGATCAGGCCCGATAGGTATCCTGGGATAACCGGTTCTTCTGTACTCGCACCATCCCTGGAATTCATCCGGATACAGGGCAACTATTTTCTGATTTATGATTTTCTCCAGCTGTTCTTCTGCAGTTCCGGATAAGCTATACATGGCAGTAGCTTTAAAGTCATCAACTTCACTATCTTTAATTTTCTTATATTCAAGATATTGCTGTACATCGGCATCTGTCCATGGAGTTCCAGGGGAATAACCGGAATTGTGAACGTATTTCAACATCAGATCGGGGATTTGAGGTGCTGCTAAATTATAGAACCATTTGTACCATTCGATAGATGCATCGATTCCTTTCTGATAGTACGCTTCAGCGGTGCCGCTGAAACCTGCAGGTAATAATCCGGCCAATTTTGCTTCTGCCAGGGCAAAATAGACCTCTGAATATCTCATAATAGCAGGGGCAACAACAGGGACCCTCCAAAAATCAGATATCTCAGAAACTGTACCGGCGCCCCATGGGTATTTATATTCTACAGGTACCATACCCAATGTGGGAGATCCCCTGTATTCATAATCCGGGAAAAAATAGCCATTCGGAGACACTCCACCTTTCCATGTTGCTTTAACTGTATCAGCATAAATCTTAATACGGGGGTCAAGGTTGATGGAATCATTGAGTAAAATATTGATCATCACCATATGGGTCACAACACTTTCCGATATGGTTGAATAGCTGATGATGTAAGTGTAATATCTTGGATTCAAATGATTGGGGAAATCCTTATTATTAAGTACATAGGCATCCTCATTAAGAGTAGTCATTAAGCCGTCTTCCGTAAGGTCACTCAACTGAGCTCTGGCTAAAGCAGGATCAGCATAGCGAACACGCAAAGCAAGACGAAGTCTGAGCGAATTTGCCAGTTTTTTCCATTTAGCCACATTGCCGCCATAAATCAGGTCGGCAGCACCGTAACTTACCTTACTGGCATCCAACTGCGCTGCAGCTTCTTTCAGCTCCTTGAAGAGATCTGTGTAAATACTCTCCTGGGTATCATATTTCGGCTGATAAACGGCCAATTCCTGAGGCAGACACGACTCCGAATAAGGAACATCTCCATAGGTATCAGTCAGCTTGGACATGGCCCACACCTTTAAAATCCGTGCAATAGCCTGTTTATTGGCAAGTTCAACCTTGTTTTCCTTGCCTTCAATAAGCTGGATTATGTTGGACAGGTTATTCAGCTGAACCTCGTACGCAAAATTCCATTGGCCAGGGGCATCCGTTTCAAGAAACGGGGCATCATCATCTCTTTTATCCATCCCGCAGAAGGCTCCATAGGTGCCATTGCCATAGGAGGATGCTTGCACAACACCTGTCCACTCAACATAGGTCAAAATCAGACCCGGGTCAACCAGATCAGCGCCAATAATTTTAGGATCGGTGTTAAGTTCCTCAAAATTTTTCGTACATGCATTAGACAACAGGATACCCAACGCACATAAGAAAATGATGTCTGTTTTATATATTCTTTTCATATTTTTCATTTATTACAGTGAATAGCTTAACTAAAATGAAAGCTTAACATTGAATCCCCAGGTACGAGTTGTAGGCATGGAAAACACTTCATACCCGGCATCACCCGCGGATGTATTCGGAGCCGACTCGGGAGAAACTCCCATGTCCTGCATGTGTTCTTCGAGGTACATTAAATTACGGCCAACAGCGCTTAATGTTATTCCGGCAATTGGAGTCTTTGACAGAAAGGATGGTTTGAAGTTATAGCTGACCATAACCTCTCTTACACTGATATAACTGCCATCCAAAACAAATTCTTCGCCTATGTCACCCCATGCGCGCATGGCCCAATAGGTTTGTCCGTCAACAGCCGTGGTATTCTTTTCATATGTGATATTCCCGCTTCCGTCATCAACGGCAACAACACCATCCAGTATACCGACAAGAGGCAGCTGGTTCCCCTGATCATCCATATCCTGAGGTCTGCGTCCTTCTGTGGTCCATTTACCATTTCCGCTGGCTGTCAACCGGTATTTGGTTTCAGAGCTTATTTCGTTTCCCTGCACAAAATCAAGCAGCACATTCAGCGAAAAACCTTTATATGAGAAGGTATTGTTAAGACCACCGATCCAGTCAGGGGTAATGTTCCCGAGTACCTGTTGTGTGGAAGTGGGTATATAATAACCATCTGACACAATTTTCTGCCCGTCAGGAGCCCTTTGGTAGGCATACCCGACAATATTGCCGTAAGGCTGACCCGGTCTGGCTTCAACAGTACCAGTACCGGCGATTCCACTTCCCACAACGAGAGATTCAATTCCAGGTGCCAGTTCTACAACTTCAGACTGGTTTCGTGAATAGTTGGCATTAATATCCCATGAGAAACCGCCATTGGTTTTTACCGGGTTTAAGTTGAGTGAAATCTCTATACCTTTATTCTTAATTTCTCCGGCATTAATCACAACCGTTGTATAACCGCTGGAATTGGTAACATTAACCGGTAAAATCTGATTGGTTGTTCTGCCGTTGTAATAGGTGAAATCAATGCCCACCTTGTTACTAAGAAATCTCAGGTCGGTTCCTAACTCCCAGGACTCGGTCAGCTCATTCTTCAGATTAAACAAGGGGATTCTCGGATTCATCCAGGAAAGTCCCTGTCCGGCATATGTAGTTGTTGTTGATGCATATCCATTCCTTGTCATATATGGATCGGAATCATTACCTACCTGAGCCCAGGAGGCTCTTATCTTTCCGAAAGAGAGGATATTGCCCGGAATACCTTTAAAGGCATCCGAAAATACAAAGCTTGTGCTTACGGAAGGATAAAAGAATGAATAGTCGTTTATCCCGAGAGCTGAGGACCAGTCATTTCGACCTGTCACATCGAGAAAAAGATAGTTATTGTAGGCAATCTGGCCAATAAAAAATACTGACTGCATCTCTTTACGTGATAAGTAAGTGTCAGGACGGATATCCTGGCAATTGCTGATATCATAGACTCCGGGAGCTTTAAAAACCCTGCCATCCAGTGTTTGATTATTTCTCTCCTGGTATAAAATACTTGATCCGACAGAGGCATTTGCGGAAAAATGACTTGAAAAGTCCTTTTTTGCCGTTAATATAACATCGGCATTAAGATCCTTTACCAACCGGAATTCATTATATACCCTGCCTTTGTAATTATCAGCTCGTTTGGCGCCGACCGGCCAGGTTCTGTTCACTCTCTGGATATAAAAATCAGTTCCGACCCTTCCCAAAACACTTAACCAGTCGGTCAGTTTAAGCGTTGAAGATATCTGACCGATAATCCTGTCCTGAATATCATTACTCTTCAATTCATTGACCATATAATATGGATTATAGTTTACTGCCGGAAAGCTTCCTGCATTTCCGGTCTTTTCATAATACTCTTTTAAAAAGTCCATGGGTACATATCTCCCCATTCTCATTAATGCCCCGGATACATTACCGCCTTGATAAGCTAACCCTAACATAGGTCTGTTATTCCCTTCATCACGGACATAGTTAATTCTTCCCTCGAAAGATAAAAAATCCGTAATCTGCGAATTAATGTTTAATGCAACTGTTTGTTTGTTCAATTTCGAATTTGGAATAATTCCTTTGTTTGTACTATGACCTATTGAAAGCCTTGCAGATGTTTTATCAGTACTTCCGGATATGGCTACCGTAGTGGCAGTATTGATGCCGGTATCATAGAAACTCCTTACATTGTCTACAGGCTGGGGCAGAAGCACCAGTGTCTTCTTGAACATGTCCTCGGGATAAACAAAAGGATCAACAATGGTTCTTCTTCCGTCAAGTGGAGGACCCCAGGCATCGCCATGCCAGGTATCCATTGTTTCATAGAATTTACCGCTGCCTGCAGGTATTTCAACTAAACTCCCATATAAATTGGTCTCTTCATAACCGGTGGCATATTTGTTCTGAAATGTCGGAACCAGGTTAATTGTTTCAAAGGAGGTATTGGAATTTATTTCCACACCAATTCCTTTTCCTTTCCTGCCTGATTTTGTTGTGATAAGAATAACACCATTGCTGCCCCTGGCGCCGTATAAAGCCGATGCATTCGGACCTTTCAGAACTGTCATGGTTTCAATATCTTCAGCATTGAAATCCCCCATTCCGTCACCAAGATCAATATCGTCCCACATACCGCCTGAGGTATGTCCTATATTGGTAATGGGAACCCCATCAACAACAAAAAGCGGCTGGTTGTTTCCCAGGAGTGATTTTGTACCACGTATGGTAATTGCTGATGATCCGCCTGTGCCTGATGAAGTCTTTGAAACCCTTACCCCGGCTACCTTGGCAGTAAGAAAGCTGGTCAGGTTTGTTTCTCTTGAAGCACTTAGTGCGGCGGTTCCAATTTCCTGCTGTGAATATCCCAGGGCTTTAGTTTCTCTCTTAATACCCAGGGCTGTAACAACAACCTCTCCGATCATTTCTGCCGAAGTTTCCATAACCGCGTCAACAACATCTGATGCGCCAATTTCGACAGATTGAGTTTTCATACCAACGAATGAAAACTCAAGTACATTATTGCCTGCCGGAACTTTAATTGAGTATCTTCCATATACATCAGAAATTGTTCCCACATTCGTAGTTCCGGCAACAATGATATTAACTCCGGGCATTGGGGTCCCATCTTCAGCCGATGTAACCCTGCCTGTAATGGTTCGCTCCTGAGCAAATACACTACCCAGTAAAACCAGGAATAGGGTAAATGTCAACAAAAGTTTTTTTCTCATAGTAGTTTCTGTTTTAGTTAAGGGTTAAAGGATATTTATTGATTTGTTATCTTCTATTAATTTCCGGCTTACAATCCAACACCATTATCCGGGTTACAAAAATGAATTTCATGTTCCGTTTTAATTTAATAACTTGATATTATTCCAAATTTAATATTTACGTATCATTGCTTTTAGATCCAATTTAGCTTTTATTTCATTCTATTTAATAACAAATATAGTATATTTTTAATAATTATAATAAATTTAATAAATAATAATTAAAAAAAAAGCTTTTATAAGTATAATAGCAGATTTTATCTGTATATAGTTATCAAATTTTGTCTAAAGGTTATTATTCAGTAAGAAATTATATCCTTCGTCTTTAACCTTATTAATAGACTTCCGGTTTGCAAATGAATCTCTAATGATCTCAATTTAAGTTATATACCTTAAGGAAGAAGTTTTACTTATTAATAAAAACATTAGCAACAGCTTTGGCAAACTGAGACCCGACATATTGATTTGCAGAAATATTCGGATGGGAATTTGAATCAGTATGACTTCTTTCAAAGTCATACTTCAGGCAATATTTAACTCCATTTGCAGGATTCTCATCCAGCTCGGCGACCAGACTGAAATAATCAAAAATCAGTATGTTTGAATGTAATTTGCCATCTTCTTTAAGCCACTCATTTTTGACCCATTGAACAAAATCATTTGCACGTACGGCAATCTCCGGTGTAGTGGCAAGCCGGTGCAACGGGACCAGTGTCCAGACCATAAATTTAGTGTCGGGATAAGAATCGAAAAGAGATCTGAGAGCCCGGTATTGTTCTTTATAATTCTCAAGTGTCTTTACCTCCGAATTTGCATCTGGTTTCCCCACATCAGGTTTTATATCTGCACCCGGAAAACAGTGCTTAAAAATAACCAGATCATGGTTCGCAGCCAGTGTTTTCATACACTCGATACGAGGATTATCGGAATTGCAGGAACCATTTACCCACAATTTCCAATAATCGTAGGGATAATTTGCCCATGACCATGGGTCATCCGGGAAAGCTCTTTCAGAAATTTTTAACGATGTTCCGTTCGATATATTAATAGAATCAACCCAGGCCACAACATTACCTTCCCTGTAAACATTATTTCCGGTTGAATGATGCAGAAATATTATATCCTGAGCATTACTGTAAATACATGATGAACAAATTATACAACTCATTACTATAAAAATCTTTATCTTCATATTATTCATTTTTAATTGATTATGTTTATTTTTCCTAACTGATACCATCCATCGCTTCTTTTACCTTCAATTGCCAGGTTAACCCTGGGTTCATGTTTCAGCTTATCCACGATAGCAATCTGGATATCGCAAATTCCAGGTGGGAAATCCCATGGAACAAAAAAAGAACCATCACAGACAATATCGCCCGGCAGCCATTCCTTAATATTTGCATCCGTCACCCAGATTGCTTCCCTGTTGCCGCTTTTTAAGCGGATAGCCATGGTAAAATCCTTATAACAGGGTGCAACCCCTTTGTTCTCCCACCATGATGTAAAGGGCACCTTGCCGTTCTGCTGTACGGATTCAGGATAGGTAAACCTTCTTAATGCATACCGGTAACCCATTTTCCTCAGCCAGTCATTTACCAGGTCTTCCCATTCCGGGGGAACAGGAGAGGATTTGGCGTTGAAGGAAGACATGTGCCATTTCAGTGACTGATCAAAAATATATTTTACCTGCTCCCGGTTATACTTCTGTCCATCACGCCATGATAAAAAAGTACCGCAAATCTCAAAACTGATGGGAGATTTTTCCCAGTCATCCTGCACGTTGCAGTTAATGATTTCCCTGGGATAGAAATCATTCATATGCGTCCATCCGTTTTGTTCTGAGGCCCAAAAACCCAGGTCACCTATGCAATCGACGCGCCAGCCGACAGGAATCTGAGAGTCAGCATATATATTCGTTTTTTTATCCATTAACAGGGCTATCAACGGGGTTGTTCGGAAAGATCCGGTATAAGCATTGATAAGCGCTTCTCTTGCCGTTTGACTGAGTAACTCCGAACCGGCACCTTCACCCCAGGCACCGACAATTGAAATATCAACAGCCTCCAGATCAGGATGTCCATCATACCTGTCACCCAAAGCCTTTATCATTCCACCGAAGAACTCAGCATATCTTGGATCTTCCGGATCAACCATCCATCCGTTGACCGGACTATTGAATTTCCAGTTCTTTTCAGGACCTACTATTTTCCGGTACCATTCAGGAACATCCTTTTCATTACCGGTGCCATAGGGAGCAATGCGAAGTAACAGGCTTTGTCCCCTGGATCTTGCAACTGCCAGGGCTTTGTCCAGCATATCCCAACGAAATTTTCCCATTTCAGGCTCAATAAATTTCCAATAGATCCTCCAGTATGCAATGGTTGTTGCCGGATGGTTTTTGTTGGTAAGGTCCCCGTCAAATGACTGATAATCGATTGGAAAACCTTCTGTCCATCCGGCTCCTTCGTTGAGATCATCGCCGTTGAACCGTTGGAAGGTCATGAAACCCATGCCTGGATTTGTAAGAACTTCATCTATTTCCCCAGGTTTAATAACGGTTAGGTGATCTGGATTCTGTGAAAAAGATCGAAAAGAGAGAAGGCTGATAAAGATCACAAATGAAAGGAAATTCCTTTTTAAGGCTATATTTCTAATCATGGCTGTATGGTATGTTGGTTATATTTATAGCTACTATCATTTTATACCTATAATATATATGGTCAGTCAGGACAGATTTAAAAGATAAAATAATATTCATACTTTTCGGAAGGAAATAATTACCAAAAATAAAACTTATTTTTAAATAAACAAGGTTATGATAAATTAAATATTTTATTTACTTTTGCTAATATTAAATAAATAAGGTAATGAAAGTAAAATATCTCATATTGGTAGCTGCTCTTTTTTTAATGAATTGCAGTATCAGAAGTTATTATTCAGAAAGAGTGGAAAATCCTGCATTTAGGTCAAATACAGTGTTCAACTCATATGAAGACCTGACTTCCCCAAAATTCGCCCATCTTATTTCAAAGTACAGGTTGGATACAATATTCCATGGTGAAACAGATGAGTTTAAGAGAATATTATTACTCAGGCACTGGATAAAATCAGTAATATCAATCAATGATTTTGGCGATCCTTATCCGGGAGATGGTTATGCAGAGGGGATTCTGGATGCAGCTTTAAAAGGGCAGGGATTTCATTGTGGCCATTATATGACAGTCCAGAATGGTATAATGAATGCATTCGGATACGTAACAAGAACTCTTGGAGCCGGTCCCGGTGTCAACGGAGGACCCGATGGCCATCATGGCATCAATGAGATCTGGCTTAATCAATATAATAAGTGGTTTCTCTCGGATGCTAAATACGACCATCATTTTGAAAAAAACGGAATTCCTTTGTCAGCACTTGAGATAAGGGATGAATACCTTAAAAACGAAGCAGCAGATATCACTAAAGTGAAGGGACCTGAACGTATACCTTTTGATATAGATGCTGAAACAGGAATAAGCAAGGTCAGGAACGCCCAGACTTACACATGGATAGAATGGCACGGCTATAACAATATGTTCACCGTGTGGCCCGACCACCAGGAATTATTAATCATGTATGATGATGATTTCTTCAAAAACAATACCTGGATATGGGAAGGGAAACCCCACTGGGCCTATGCCAAACCTGAATTTATGAAATTGGTGCAGGAGAGGGATAAAATATACTGGACGCCCAATACGATCGTTTCACAAGTAAATATTGATGGGAATGTAGCGCACATTGGACTGACTTCACAAACACCAAATTTGAAAGAATACCAGATGAAGGAATTGCCCTCGGGAGAATGGAAACCTGTTACGGAAAAGTTCGATATGGAGCTGAAGAAAAAAGAATATGAATTGGTATTCAGGACTGTTAACTTAGCAGATATTAACGGACCTGAACATCGCATTATTATTGAAAGCAAATAAATCAGGATGTCTGGAAAAAGTCAAAATATTGTTTTGCTGGTTCTATTTTCACTAAGTGTTTTGTCAGGTATTCCTTTCACGGAGAAAGAACAAAATAAAGCTGAAGAGGATAAGCTCAGATTTGAGATTATTCTCCCCAATCTTTACAGACTGAAAGATGCCTGCAATTCCTATTTACTAAAATCCGGATCTTCCGCCATTCTGATTGATGCCGGTTCTGAAAATATTTCAGGGCAATTGAAAGAGATCGGAGTTACCAAAATTGACTGGATCTTGCATACCCATTACCATAGGGACCAGTGCCTGGGTGACCTGAAGCTCAAACGAATGGGCTCATCCATTGCAATAGGCAGGCTTGAAAAGAACATGCTGTATCCGGTGGATACAATTTCACCATTCAAAATTTCCGGCAGGTTTTTGTTGAATGGCACATTGACAGATAGTACATTTTTAAATTCAACAGGAACCCTTCCAACAAAGTTTTTGTTGAATGGCGCATTGACGGACAGGGGCAGAAAAATGGAACCTTTTGAGAAACCCGGCGTGGACAGGGAATTGGCTGACGGAGAACTATTTAACTGGAACCAATACAGCATTCGTGTAATAAATACACCGGGTCATACCGAAGGCAGTGTGTCATACCTTATAGAGGTGGGTGGTAAATTGATTTGCTTCACGGGCGATTTGTTAATGAAGGGAGGATATGTGCGTGATCTTTACAGCATGCAATGGAATTATTTGGAAAATCCGGGGATCGATTCTTCATTAATTTCCCTGCAAAAAATCAGGGTATTTGAACCGGATTGTATCCTGCCTTCTCACGGGGGAATGATCGATGATCCCAATGAGGATATCAGGCTGCTCACCATCCGGCTCAAAGAAGTGCAAAAATCGCTTCAATTTGAAAGAGCCGGGCGCTGGAACTGGAGTGGATTTGTACAGGTTTCTCAACATGTTGTCCAGGATTGCGGCACCACATCCCAGATTATTATAGCCCCGGATGGAGAAGCGCTAATGTTCGATTGCGGCTCTGAATTTACCCTCAATCGGCTTGATGTTGCAAAAAAAATGTTTGGCATAAAACGAATAGCGATCATTATTCCCAGTCACTGGCATTACGATCACGTTGACGGCATACCGGCAGTTGCCGATGCTGAAGGAACAAAAATATGGGTATGGGAAGGACTGGCAGAACATCTTGAATTCCCGGAACGATTTATTACCACATGCCGGACAGGCAGAAGTATCAAGGCAGACCGGGTTTTATCTGAGGGAGAGGAGTTTATTTGGGGTGGATACAGCTTCAGGGTGTATCATAACCCTGCTCATATGGAAGAACAAATGGGTTTGTCTGCTCTGATTGATGGTTTGAAATACTTTTTTATCGGGGATGGTAGCGCAAGTAATAAAGATAGCCACGTACGGTCCGCATTACATTGTTATAATGGAATTTCGCTTGCAACCGGACTCATTAAGACAGCACAGTCATTTTATGAGGCTGATCCATATTTATGTTTACCCGCCCATAGCAATGGTTTTGCCACCTTTGAAGATACCAGGGAAGAATTTATGAACTGGGCGGTTGAAACAACAGATGCAATTAAAGCTCTTTTACCTCCTGCTCATCCTGAAATGGGGTATAATCCCTATTGGGCGACTTTCTATCCTGCAAAAATCAAGATAAAACCAGGTGAAAAGGTCCGGATGGCTCTCCGGCTTAAAAACTGCAGTTATGGCAAAATTACCGGTAAATTCCGGCTAAAAAGCCATGGAAATCTCAATTTTGATAATGAAGTCAGGGAATATGATTTAGCGCCAGGTGAAATAAAGGATTTTTCTTTTTTTGTGAAAAGTGCAGCAACAGCTTCGCCGGGCATATATATTATTACTGCCGATATTTTATATGATAATGAAATGTTCGCTGAATTTCCACTGGGGTATTTAGAACTGGAAAAGTAAGCGGAAATTTTTTCCTTTACTTCCTGAGCAACCGGGATTCAGGCGCAAGGTAGCAGCCTTTACATCGGGGAAGTTCTTTGCGCGAATATTAAATATTTGCGTGAAGAGCATCCTGTTGTTTGTTATATGGCCTTGCATGGTACGGATCATTTCGGTCATGAAAAGGAATACCACAACCCGGTATAAAATTCTTTATTGCTTAATTCTTACGTCGATTTTGGTAAGGCAAAGATTTAGTATCGAGCGCTCTTGGATGATTAGACGGTATGCCATTATGATACACTTCCTGTTCCGGCAATATCATCATTTTATTATTATGAGTCCAGCTGCGAAAGTCATGCGTCAGTTTATCATCAGGAAATTCACGATAAAGAATTCCGGGTTCACCTCTTTGAAGTGACTCTATTGAACCATCTGGTCTGGCAATACAAGTTGGCCATGAGGAATAATCCCCGGATGAATTATTTGCAATTACCCACATTAAGTTATCCGAAGCCCTTACCCTTATTTCAGCTGGAATAATGTCATCCAGGATAGTTCTTCCCGGGTGATGGGCATTATAAAATGAATGAAAAACTATTGTCACGCCTTGGTGCCTGTAAATATTGTACATTTCAGGAAAGCAGGAATCATAACAAATCAGGAATCCACATTTAAATCCTTTAATATTAATGATAGTAATATGATTTCCAGGCGTGTAATATTTAAGATCTCCTCCAGTCAACATTGATTTATCATATCGATCAACAATTTCACCGTTGTTGGATATAATGTAAAGGCAATTTGCAGGTTTTTCATTCTGATCGATATAATGGGCTGATCCCAATACAATCCAGATATTATATTGCTTTGCTAAGGCCATAATCTCAGAAGTTTCATGGCTCAAAGCATCCCAGTTATAATTATCAAATGAAGGTATGTCTTTAGGAGGGTAACCGGTAAGCGCCGCCTCGGAAAAATGAACAATATCTGCATTTTTTGCAGCTGCTTCTTTAACAAATTCTTTTATGAATTTTGCATTACTTTGTACATCTCCTGTTACTGGAAACTGGCAGGTTGCCACTTTTAGTTTATCTTCCTGTAAATGACCTCCCCTAAAACTTAAAAGCAGCATGCTGAACAATATATAGAATAGTTTGATAACAATCTTTCTACAAGTTCCGGTAAAATTAAAGTTGCTATACCTTGCACTCATCTTTCTGCATTTTTAATAAAGTTATGAACCGTACATATATGATATAAAAGATTCAAACATACGAAATATTTTAAAAGCAACTCTATTAACTTCTTTTTTGATACCGATATTTAAAACACATTTACTGTTTGGGTTTTTAAAAATCTAACTCCCCCCCTAAAATGATAATCAAATAGTCCGAGTGGATTAATGTTTTTCATAATCAGTTATCTGTTCAATTCTGCGGGCAATCTTCTCTCTGATGTGGTATAGGAGTTCAGGGTCGGATGAGTATTCGGTTGGAGCAGAAACGACCTGCTGAGTAAGTTGAGTAAGTGCAGTATCTCCTTCCAGCTCCTTTAGCAGATACAGGTACTCATAATCCTCGAAGCCATCCCGTAAGTTTTCAAGCCGTAATGAGGAAAGCGGGTGCATGTCCGGGCCGGGATAGGTCAGATATCCATCACCGTTGTAATTACTGAAAGTGTTGGCTTTCCATTTGCCACGTAGCTCTGGCGGTGAGTTGTTGCCGTCCCAATGGTTGGGACTCCAGTATTCGAAACCGGTTACGCCGGTATGATAGCATATCCAGCCTATTATCCGGCCATCGATTACCGGGTATTCCAGAAAAAAATTTGGGCGGACAGAAGGATAACAGCATACCGCCAGCCAGGCTTCGTCGCCCTCTGTCACTCTCTGCGCCACACCTGATTCTTTGTATTGGGCCACATATACGTCCCAGGTATCAGCATACCCGGCCAAAGCTTCCACTCCCTCAGGGATGTTCAGGCACTGAATCACTTTCAGATCACTGCTGACGCTTTTGACCAACCTGTACATATCTTTTGCCAGCGGCCAGTGATCTCTGTCAACTTCGTCATAGTTGTATACGTAAGCCATCCCGTCAAGCCAACCTCGAGGGCCAAATTTTTTTACATAGTCATCCAGTTCTGCCTGCAGACTGTCTTTATAACCTTGTGAATAACTGTCCTGCTTTATTCGTTTCAGGTTGGGAATATTATCGAGCAGAAATGCATTCATTCCCCGTTGCATGCAAAAGCCGAGCATTTCTTCATCAAGTTCCATGTTTCCGCCGGGGCCAAGGCGATGTTCAAGCAGTAATTCGTACAATGCTTTGCGGTTTTCACGGGAATTTCCTCCGAAATCCCTGAGAGTACTAACCCAGGTCAGGGTCTTGATACTGGGCCGGCATGGGATATCAAATCCCCAGACGCGCAGTTCAAAAGGAATAGACGAACTGCCCGCGTTGGCAGTACTGATCCGGACGGTTCCGTGATATGTGCCCGACGGTGTTCCCCGAGGCACGAAAATAGTCACCCAAAGTGGCTGACGTTCACCGGCAGGGATACTCAGACTGTCGAGGTGAAGCAGTGGGTCGGCCCACCAACCCGGGGAGGATGGATAATATTCTGAGATTACGGTCGTCTGAACGTAGCCGACAGGGTTGATCTGTATATGCTTGGCGTCGATACTGCCGGAATCTCCTGTCAGGTTGCCGGCTTCCCAGCACACGCCGGTTAATGCAGCGCTGTCACCGGCTGAAACCAGAACCTGGAACGACTCATATTCACCTCCGGCTGCGCTTATTCTGGCCGTATCAGACGCTTTAACCGGACTGCCCGGTTCCAGTGGTACCCTGACCATACTGGAAACAGCCGACAGGCTGAAATCGGCATGGTTATGACCGCAGCCTGCGGTGGTTATGAGAAACCAGAAAGAAATGATGATGAGCTTATACTTATAAATAATTGGGCGCTGACGGAGAAATTTATACTCTCCTGCCAGGATCAATACTATTGCTGTTGTATGCAGTAGGTTGGTTCTCATTAAAAAAGATAATTTATTGTAACATCTTAATCTTAAATCTACTGAACCGGAACACATTCGACCAGTAAATGGGCTCTGAATTCCGGAGAAATTATCCCAACAGGACCTTCGATTGTTCCCAGGTCAATCTGATTTTCATAGTCGAAAACCTTATACTTCGTGTGTTCAAGTCCCCTGAGCTCAATATTCCCTTTCCAATCTTCGGCATAGAATGCAAAATAGAAAGTATTGTCCTTGCGAATGACATGTGATTCGGGCTTGTCATAAACAATATCATAGAGGTTCAGATATATACCCTTGCTCAACATCTTTTCGTTGTACAGTGCAATCCATTTCTGCCAGTGTTTCTCCCTCTCACCCTTCATCTGCATATTTTCAGGACCTGCAGGCCATGTGAATTTTGTTCCGATCACACCGCCCGGTCCCATTGAAGTGGCAAAATCCTGTCCCACTTTTGCAGTATCGCTTTTGTCATTCATATCCGCTTCCGGCCTTATATGCTCCACATGATCGGTAAATACGGGTGCGTCAGGCCCCCAAAGGGCTTTTAATACTTTCACTCTCTGTCTAGATTGTGTCGGGCTTGTCGGGTCGGAATTAACAGGCTGATCACAATATATAGATTGATACATATCCTGAGTGGTTCCGCAGTTGCATATTTCAGTTACAGAGTATGGCTTGATTGATTTTGATGTTTCATATATCGCTTTCAGCAACAATGGAAGATCTTCATAGGATTCCTCGGGACGCTTATGATTATGAGCAGGATTGTAGCACGGAGGTACTACATAATAGGCATCAAGCTTATGCCCGTCAAATCCCCAGTCTTTTATAAAGCGGCTAGTTAACTGCTTCATATATTCCTGTACTGCAGGAACACCCGGACAAAACTGGTACATATCCCTTACGTCCCGCGGATAGGTTCCATCCTCATTCATTATCAGCCATTCCGGGTGTTCTATGGCTATCTTTGCCATTCCAGGATCAACAGAACCTCCCCATGACACCATTTTTTCGGGTTGTACAGGGGTCGGTGCCCACCATATCTGAATCTTAAATCCCTGATTATGTAATGAATCTACAAATTCCTTCACCTGTTTTACACCTCCCGGAAAAGTATATTTTCTGGGGTTCCAGTCTCCATATCTGTCCCACCACCGGTCATCAATTACTGCCCATTTGATACCCATCTCTTTCATTTTCGGAAGGGTTCCGTAAATGTCCGATAAGGTAAAATCGGTGAGATAACCCCAACCACACCAAATAGCTTCATATGCTTCATCAGAAGGTTTATGTCGCTTTAATCCCTTATCTGCCAACAGTTTTGCATAAGTATTCAATGGTTCGTAATAATCCAGTTGATGTGCAATAATTACAGTGTTTAATGTTTCATAGGATTCTCCGGGCAGCAAAATTGTATTTACTGCCTGGAGCATCGACATGGTTACCTTATTATCAGGTCCTGTTTCAACCGGGAAAGAAACTAACCGGGGTTTGGTTTCCATGAGAGCGATTGCCATACCTGTCTTACGTGTCCACAGATCTACCATAGGTACTCCGCCTCCGGTTTTTGTTACGGGTTGAACACCCATAAAATTTTCCTGTTTAAACCCGGCATCGATCTTAATAATGTAATCAACACCCCAGTTAAGCGATGAACCCTGGAATGACCAGAAGTCCGAGGGCTTATTACCCGGATTGATCCGGGAAGCATCCATACGGAAGTAACATGAGTAATCGGTATCAATGGCTATCCCGGCATTCCCAAGGTTTTTATACGATGCAGAAGTAATGGCTGCATCGGGATATTTGTCGTAATATTCAACAACCAGTTTTTTTTCAATTTTATAGGCATCTTTCTTTTCAGCAGTTCCGGTAAGCGTGAGTTTTTTACCCTTACCAAAGGCCGTTTCAATTGTATCAAGGTGGATGTTATTATAATCCACAGCAAAATCCTTGACTTCCTCGCCGTTTACAATCAGAAAATGGCTTGGTTTGGTTAATCCGGAAGCAGCCTGAATATCATTCATGGGATTGTCCGGGTTCAGGTAATAAACACGGCAATACATGTTCTTATCGAACCTCAGTGAAATTCCTGAATTTCTGAACCATATATCACCTCCGTCTGTAAAGGAAAAATCCTTTCCCTTTTTTGAACAGGACGACAGGGAAATACCCGCCAAGGCAAGCATGGCCAGGGTATATAAAATCTTCCTTTTCATATTCAAATTCCAGGAAACCATTTCAAGGCATTTTTATAATAAATCTTCTCTATCACCTCCTTGGGCAATTTAAGCCCTTTAAACTCGCCATCCACTTCCCAGGAGGTCATGGATTCATCCGTTGTAAGGAATTTCCAGTCACGTTCCCATACAGTAAAAACTTTTTCCTTAAGTTTATCGGGATCAGGATCTGCTCCTAACCAGTCACCTTCATCCGTTCCGTAAATTATCCGGTCCTGGTATTTGACAAAGAAATCGTGAACTTTTTGCCAGTCTGCCTGTGACTGTTTTTCAATATGACATATACGTGCAGCCATATCAACCGTCATGTTCGGGAACTTGTCAAAATGCCTGGCCAATTCATCCACGCTCCATTCCAGACTTCCGAGGTGTGCGCCCATAAAACGCATGTTGGGGTGTTTACTCAGCATACTGTCCCTTGCCCTTATTTGCTCATCGTAAGAGGGATAATCGGGGTGCAGGTACATATGGTACTGCGGGTGCTCTGAAAAATATTTTTTGTCATTGTTTACGGTCATTTGATCAACCGGAAGCCAGCAGCTCTTAGGCTCCCCGAGATGACCGCAAACCGTCTTTCCCATTTTCTCAATATAATCGAAGATGGGATCAAATTTCGCATCGTCTATCATGATGAATTTCCCGTCTTTGTCTTTCTCAACCATTCCGATGTTTTTCCAGACCTTCACACCGATAGCTCCCTTTGCAAAGGATTTTTCAAGATACTCAATGGTCTTTTGCTGCCAGTCATCACTATCCCAGGCATCCATTGAAAATGTGGTTAGATAAGCCAGATGTCCCGGGAAGGCCTTTCGCTGAAGCAAAACCATCCTTTCCTGTTCCTCAATGGATTGATTCAGATCTGCAGCATCAGTAATAATTGTAAGAATACTGAAATTGTACTCAAGAGCCTGATCCATGAAAGCACCTCTTTCCACACTTATGTGACAATGAATATCAATTTTACTCATTGATTTAAAATCATTCTCTGAGCAAAATTCCGATTTTGAAGTCTTCTTTGAGTTACAGGCCGGTACAATTATAACAATGGTCATGACCATCAGGAAAATGATCCGGTATGATATTCTTTTTTTAAAGTCCATCTTACATAAGTTATTATATGTTTTATTTAATAGTGTTACTCAACTCAGAACGTTTTAATCTGACCTTGACATATCCCAGTCTTTACATATAATATTTCAATTCAAATCCGGATATATCAGATGGAAATGTAAGACAAATTTACAAAAAACAAAGGATTATGTAAATACTTTTAATATAAAGAAAGGAAATATAAGAGATATTTTTTAATAAATGATCATTTTTCACGATGAAAATAGAGATAAGTTGTATATTTGATTAATAATATAAACTTACTTGTTCCATGAAAAACTCAGTCATTCTAATTATTCCAGGTATATTTCTGCATTTTTTAATCGGATGTTCTGATGGAAAACAAGATACCTTTGAATCCAACAACATCCGTAGTTATCTGGTTCAAAAGGCAGCAGATATATCGGATAATTCGCTTTCCGGAATTCATACCCTGAGCGACTGGCAAAACATCAGAAACAGGAGGTACGATGAGTTGGTTGATATGATGAGCCTGACTGATATGCCGCTGAAAGGAAACAGATCTCCTTTGAATGTAAAAGTAACCGGAACAATCCGGGAAAATGGTTATCATATTGAAAAACTTTATTATGAGTCCCTTCCGGGTTTGTATGTCCGGGCAAACCTTTACATTCCCGATAATATTAAGGAGCCAATACCGGCTATTCTGTATGTATGCGGGCATTCACCTACCCAAAAAGTACATTACCAGGCCCATCCCAGGAAGTTTGCCCAGTTGGGATTTGTATGCCTGATAATCGAAACAATACAATTTGGAGAAGTCCGCGGTGAGCATTGGGGATGTTATGCAAAAGGCTGGTTTAACTGGTACAGCCGTGGCTATAACCCCGCCGGAGTTGAACTCTGGAATGCAATCAGGGGATTGGATTTATTATCCTCCAGATCTGAAGTTGATTCGGAGAAATTGGGGGTAACCGGGATTTCCGGAGGAGGGTCACAAAGCTGGTACATTGCAGCCATAGATCCACGCATCAAAGCAGTTGCTCCTGTATGCGGAGCCAGTACACTGAAGGCTCAAATCACTTCCCGTACCATTGATGGCCATTGTGATTGCATGATGCCCATTAATACTTACAGTCAGGATTTTATGGATATCGGAGCATTGATCGCGCCCAGACCGCTCCTGATTTGTCAGGCTGACCGTGACGGTTTAAACACTATTGAATCGGTACGGGACCTTCACAACGACATTGGTAAAATTTATAAACTTTATAAAGCTTCTGACAATATCGGCATGGTTGAAACCCCCGGAGGGCATTCTTATCATAAGTTATCGAGGGAGGGGATATTTTCTTTTTTTATAAAACATCTTATGGGCAAACAGGTTTCGCCTGAAGAAGCGGGAGATATTGATTCATCTGACCAGAGCCGGTTATCTGAGGATGAGTTAAGAGTGTATAAAGATGGTCCGCCGGAAGATGACAGAACCACAACGATACATAATTCATTTGTTAAGCTGCCGTCAGCGCCTGAAATTTCAAATGAAAGTGAGCTTTTTGCTTTCAGGGACTCGGTCAAAAAATTTCTAAAAACCAGAACATTCGGAGCCTTCCCGGAAAAGGAAACTTCATTCGGGCAGAAATTGGAATTCAGAACGCTGGATGGAGGCAGATTCGGGGAAGAGATTTACAGTTTTGTTCCTGAAGACAGATGGCGACTGAAGGTGGATATTCATTGGGCACATAAACCCGACAGCATGAAACCGTTGATGATTGTACTGCGGAATTATGATGACGAGCGCTGGGCAGCAGAGGCCTTCGCTTCAGAAGTTGCCAGTGGGCAGAATATCGCCTACTTTGAAACCAGAGGTGTAGGTGAATTCGGATGGGCACCAGGATTGCAGTGGCATGTACGAAGAGCTTCAGCCTGGACTGGAAGAACCGTTGCCTCGATGCAGGTATATGATCTTATGCGTTGTATGGAATTTTGCCGGACGCTTCCGGGTGTGGATCAGGCAAAAATAAGCATTGCCGCCAGAAATGAAGCTGGCGTTGTTGCCTTATATGCAGCCCTGATGGATGGCAGGTGCGAGGCTCTGATCCTGATAAATCCGCCAGAAACGCAGGATCTGCCAGGCAATCCCGAGGGAAAAGGACCAGCCACAGAAATGCTGAATTGTCTCAGGATTACCGATGTCTATCAAATTCCGGCATTGCTCGCACCTTCAAGGATCCAATTTGCAGACAAAATGCCACAGGCTTATCAGTGGTCTCAGGATTTGATAACAAAACTTGGCAAGCAGCCATTTATCACGATTCCATGATTAATAATTGATCCTTTTACTGTATGAATTGTTATATAACATAAATGATGATGTAAGAATGGTTAGATCACTAATAAATCCTGAAAATATGAAAAAAAACAGATCTGGTATTACTCGCAGAAGGTTCATACAAAGTACAGCCGGAGCGGTTGCTGCTGTCTCAGCTTCTGGATTTGTCACCTCTTTCGGCAATATCACGGAAATGAAGGGCAACAAATCCGGAATCATGCACAGAAAACTGGGCAAAACAGGTTTGGATGTATCCATCCTGTCATTTGGGGGAGGATCTCAATTTCTCAGAAATCCTGATGGTACATGGGAAAAACTTCTCGAAACTGCTCTTGAAGGAGGTATAAACCTGTTTGATACTGCCCCGGGCTATATTGCATCAAAAATGGGCCAGATATGGGACGGTAAGTCGGTTGACAGCAGTGAAGAAAGATATGGAAAAATACTGCCGGCCTACAGAAAACAGATCATCCTGTCCACAAAACTGGATACCCGGAAACCGGAGGAAGCTAAGGCCGAATTCGAGACAAGCCTCAGAAAACTGAAAACGGATTATGTTGATATATTATTTATCCATGGTATTGAGATATCAGATAATATTGCGGACATAGAAAACGGAGTTTACAGATCCCTGGTCTCATTTAAGGAAGCCGGAGCAGTCAGATATATAGGATTTTCATCAATGGGAGATGCTGAACATGCCAGTAAACTCCTGGACAAACTTGATTTCGATGTTGTATTGGTGGCCATGAATGCAACGCAGTATGGTAATTTTGCCAAATTTGTTTTACCTATAGCCAGGAAGAAAAATACCGGTGTTATGTCCATGAAACTTATGCGTGACATAGTCGGCAAAGAGGCTTCACCCAGTGAACTTTTTAACTATACCCTGTCACAGGAAGGTGTTGTCACCGGCCTGATAGGCCATACAGGAATGGATACACTGTCGGAAAATATCCGGTTAGCTCAGGAATTCACGGCAGCGACATTTGACCTTTATAAACGAAAGGAATTAGAAGCACGTCTTTTACATCTTGCCGGTCCTCATGCTTTATGCTGGGCACAACCCGGATACAGGGATGGCGGGGTTGCATAAATAATCTGTGTTGCATCATGGCGTATAAGAAAAATATGAAAATGAAAATAAAGAGAAATATATTCTGTAAATTGACCCTGATGGCTATATGTGTAATATTCCTTGCAGGATGCGGATCAAATAAGCCATATCATGAAGTAATAGTAAATAATCCGGAATTTATTCCAAATACCGTCTTTGTCGGCTATGAAGATCTGACTTCCCCAAAGTTTAGTGCGCTAAAAGAAAAGTACCGGTTAGATACGATTTTTCATGGCGAATCAGATGAGATGAAAAGAATTTTTTTGTTGAGAAACTGGATAAATAAGCTTATAAAAATTGACAATGAAGGACCCTACCCCGGAGATGGATCTCCTGAAAGCATACTGGATGAGGCCTTAAAGGGTCATGGTTTTCATTGCGGGCATTTTACAGCGGTGCAAAATGCCGTAATGAACGCTTATGGATATGTTACAAGATGCATAATCGCTGATGTTGGATCCATCGTTGACTATTTCCCGTCGGGCGAAGGTCACCATGCCGTTAATGAAATATGGCTGAATAGTTATCATAAGTGGTGTATGTCTGATGCCAAGTATGATTGTCATTTTGAAAAAAATGACATCCCTTTATCTGCTTTGGAGGTTCGTGATGAGTATTTAAAAAACAAAGCGGCAGAAATTACCCTGGTGAAAGGGCCTGACAGAATATCTGTCGCAGTTGTCCCAGAGCTAAAAAATTTAAACAGGGCCCAGATTGCAAGTATTTATACCTGGCTAAGCTGGGGCAGGTTTAACGATAGGTTCAGCAATGGGCCGAAAACCAATACTGATTATATGAATGTGTATGCAGATGAATATTTTAAAAACCATACCTGGCTGTGGAACGCGAAACCGCACTGGGCTTATAATACTGAATTCATGAATTTGATTACGGAACGTAAAGCGATTGAATGGACACCGAATACCATCGCATCAAAACTTTTAATTGAAGGAAGCAAGGTGCAGATTGAGCTCAATTCAAATACGCCGAATTTAAAAACATACCAGATGAAGGAAATGCCGGAAGGAAACTGGAAAGATGTTTCAAATGCTGTAGAAATAGAATTAAAAAAAGAAAAGAATGAAATTGTTTTCCGAACCATCAACCTTGCAGGTGTTACCGGCCCGGAACATAAAGTAATTATTGAAAGATAATAATCAGTACATGAATTATAATGTTTATTTTTTATGACCCAAACTTTAATTCTGCCTCCCAAAGTTCATTTTACATGTTCACCATTAAGGGGATGGGGGGGTCTTTTGTTGCTCATTGTTGCGGTTAATTCTTACGGACAAACTGGAATAGCTTCCCGCTATCCCGGTGATACTAATATTCAAAACGACCCCCATGTGATATTCGCTGACATGTTTGAAGAACCCAATATTAAAGTCGTAATTGCCAATTGGACTAACTATAAAGACTCAGCCCAAATGTCGCTTGTTACTGATGTGCCATCAGGCACCACGGGCAAAATTTCTATCCGGTTTACTGCATGTAACCGAAGATGCTGATGGGCAGCTAAACAGTATCTATTTTGATCATGTAGTTGCTGCTAAAGGCTATATAGGAGCCATTTCAAAAGCGGCACAGATAAAAGAATAACAAGAATTCAACTATAGTCCGGAAATGACCGGTCAGCATGGATACAGGGAATGTTGGCATTGGCAATCATAATGACGTAGAATGGTATTACCAACAGGGTTGTATTCCAGGTGCTCAGGAAAATGCATGAACAGGGTTCCTCCTATATCCCAGGGTGAATTTATATTCAGCCCGTATGTGAATCGCTCTTCCCGATCATCACTTACCCATGAACTATCGGTTAAAAAAAATATTCCGGAAAGATCTGCCACAGCAGGAAGGGGCCCTGTACGTTTAGTGGAGACAACCAATTCGTCGATCCAGAGTTTCTGTGCGTTATTCAATAGTCCCGGTCCAAAGTAGGGAGCCATTAAAAACTGATTAAGCTTCATATCCGGAAAATCGGTGGAACGCAGGATTACATCAGTGCGATCAACAACCAGTTTTCCGTCAAACCAGCCCTGGACGATCCCATCCTTGTTTGGTATATCATTTATTATATCAAGTGAATTTAACCTGAAGAATGCTTCAATACAATGCCACTTGTCATCAACAAAAAGCTGTTCTTTACTATCATAGAGCATGCCGTTATATCCGCCTTTCAATGGTCCCTGTGTAAGTCCATGTGGCGTATTTTCATTCTGAATGTCAGTAGCTGCGAGACGGAGTTTTCCATTTACCGGTTCAATATATAGGGTCAGGTGACTGGCTGCAGGCCCGTGGAATTCAGAATTCTCAGTGGTAAGAAAATGGGTGAGGTGCGGATGCCAGTTTACACCTGTCCATTGCCAGTCTTTTGATAACCTCAGGTAATAGCGGATATAAACCTCATCAACAGGGGAAAACAGGTGGCGTTGCGGGGACGATCCCTGGACCGGTTGAATACCCTTAATCCATTCATATTCGATACAGCCCTTTCCGTGTATCGAATTTTCACTGATCCTGCATGAAGTTCCATCATACCAGCCGCGCAGATTTAGCTCTCCATCATCAAATGTCTCGCTGAATAAAACATATTCAGGCACTTTCTCAGAAAAGCAAATGCCCGACAATACAAAAGAAACAAGAAGTAATTTCTTAACCATAATTCTGTATCTTAGATGATAATATCAAGTTATTTTG
>Ga0209212_1001868_pt1 | contig 31979 bp, 24 predicted proteins | sample RifGroC2_FD_183996 | JGI IMG/M metagenome (GOLD analysis project Ga0209212, IMG submission 183996) | Groundwater microbial communities from Rifle, Colorado, USA - Groundwater C2 (SPAdes) (version 2) | ecosystem: Environmental > Aquatic > Deep subsurface > Groundwater | place: Rifle, Colorado...
CGTGTCCCTCGTGCAGGTATCCCATGGTGGGAACCAGCGCGATCTCGCCGCGCCTTTCGCGGGCGAACTGCTGCATCTCGGCTACGGTTTCAATCAGTATCATTTGAAGGAGTGCCTCTCTTCCGGGAAAGTGCCGCCTTTGACGTCGGCGATGTAGTTTGAGACGGCCTCGGCTATGATGGGCGCGAGTTCCGCGTAGCGCTTGACGAACTTCGGGGAGTACTTGCTGCACAGCCCCAGGATGTCGTGCAACACCAGCACCTGGCCGTCGCACTGGGGTCCCGCCCCGATCCCTATGGTCGGGATGGAGAGTTCGGCGCTGATCCGGCCGGCAAGCGCCATCGGTATCCCTTCCAGCACGACGGCGAAGGCACCGGCGCGCTCGACGGCGCGGGCGTCCTCCAGGAGTTGCTCGGCCTGGGCCTCGCTTTTCCCCTGCACCTTGAAGCCGCCCATCCGGTGCAGCGACTGCGGCGTGAGGCCGATGTGGCCCACCACGGGGATGTCCATATCGGTGATCGCCTTGATGGTCTCCTCGACGTGCAGCCCCCCCTCCAGCTTGACCGCTGCGGCGCCCGCCTCCTTGACCAGAAGGCCGGCGTTCATGCGCGCGCTCTTCAGGTCGATCTGGTAGGAGAGAAAGGGAAGGTCGGCGACCACGAAGGCCTTGGGACGCGCACGCACCACAGCCCTGGTGTGGTAGATCATGTCTTCCATGGTGACCGGCAGGGTGTTCTCGTGACCGGCGACCACTACGCCGACCGAATCGCCGACCAGGATCATGTCGATGCCGCATTCGTCCATAATTCCCGCGGTGGGGTAATCGTAGCAGGTGAGTACCGCGATCCGTTCCCCTTCCGCCTTCATGCGCTGGAAATCGAGTACGGTTTTCTGCTTCTGCATGTTATCTGCTCCGGTGCGTATCAAGGAATTTTGTATACCGCTTAACAAAACGGCGATTGACTATTGTTAACAGCTACTGCCCCCTGCCTCAAATTCCGGAGAGGGTTTGCCTGTTGCTGCAAGCTGCGGCAGCTTGCCCTCCCCTCGCCCCTCCCGCTTACGCGCCGGCGCTACAGCGCGCAGGCCAACCAAGGGAGGGAGGGAGTTAGCGGGAGTTGGTAAGGCTGGAACTGGGTCAAATCGTTTTTGCCTTGTAAACTCGGCCTTTTGCACAAAAAAAAACGTCTCCGGTGTGGAAGACGCTGTCGAATGGTCGCTGCGCACAACATGTCGCAGGCCTTTTCAGCTATCGCTTCCCGTACCGGTTCGTTGCGAATCCAGGCGGTATGTGGTTCGGTTTGGTGTTCTTTGCGGCTCCACTTCATCTGTAGCGGGCCAAACACCGTTAGAAAGCTACCACAAAGGCGGAGAAAATGTCCACCTTTTTTTTAAAAAGCTAAAGTTTGGTCCACGAATGCACACTATTTTTACTGCTGTGCATCCGCGGACGGCTTCCCCTTCAGCCTTGAAGTCTTACTCTGCGCTGGCCCGCATCTGCTCCAGCTCCTTCACCACCGCGCCGCTCTCTTCCTGGCGCAGCTCCATCCCTTCGAAGATCGCTTCGGCCATCTTGGTGACCGACTCTACCGCTCCTTTGATCTCGGAGGCGTCCACCGTCTGCCGCCCCGCTGAGGCTGCCATGTCGTGGCTCATCCCCTTGACCTCCTCCAGGGCGCGCGCCACGCTCTTGGTCGCCAGCGCCTGCTCCTTGGAGGCCTTGAAGATCTGCATGGTCATGGAGCTTACGTCCTCGATGGACTGGGTCACCATCTGCACCGAGCTGGCCTGCTCCTCGGTGGCGAGCCGGATCTGCTGGGTCATCTCCAAGGCGTTTTGCGAGCTCTCCAGGATGCTGGAGAGAGCCGCCCCGGTCTGGTGCCCCAGCTTCACCCCTTTTTTCACCAGCTCCTTGGTCACGGTGACGTTGTCGGTGGCGGTGCGGGATTCGGTCATGATCTCGTCGATGATGCCGGTGATCTCGCCGGTGGAAAGCCCGGTCTGCAGGGAGAGGTTCCTGATCTCGTCCGCCACCACACCGAAGCTCTTGCCGTACTCGCCGGCCTGCGCCGCGATGATCGAGGCGTTCAGCGCCAGCAGGTTGGTCCTCTTGGTGATGTCGTTGATGACGCTGATGAACCCCTCGATGCGCCCGCTGTTGGCGGAAAGCCGCTTGATCCCCTCATAGGAGAGCTCGACCGAGCGCTGGATCTCGGCCAGGGCATCGACGGTCTCGCGCACCACTTCGCTGCTTTGCTCGGCATGCTCCTTGACCTTGCTGGAGAGGCCGTGCGACAGCACGGTATTCTTCTCCACCTGCCTGAGCGAGGAGGAGATCTGCTCCATGGCGGAGACCGACTTGTAGACCGAGTCGGAGAGGGCGTCCATGTTGCGGGTGATCTGGTCGGTGGCGATGGAGATCTCGGCCGCGGAGACGCTGGCGCCGTCCACCGATTCCATGACGCCGTGGGCCGCGCCGTCGATCTTGTGGGTGCCGCTGGCCAGCGAGTCGGCGGCGCTCTTCAGTCGGAACAGGTTGGCGGAGTAGCGCTCCCGGTTCTGCAGCAGTTCGGAGAAGGTCTTGCCCAGTTCCAGGGTGAGCCGGTCGATGGACTGGAGCAGGCTGATGCGCATCATGGCCGCCGCCGCCTGGTCCGCGAAGAGCCTGATGGTGTCGACGTCGGTATCGTTCAGTGCCCGGTGGCTCTTCTTGTTGTCCAGTCCGAAGACCCCGACGGCCTCCCCTTTGAGCACGATGGGGCAGAGGATGAAGGTGGTGGAGCGCAACGGCTCGATCATGTTATAGGGGGGTTGCAGCAGGTAATCGGAAGGGTACTTCGAGATGTTCTCGATGAAGAAGACCTGCTTCTCCCTGAACGACTTGTAGATCACGCCCGAGCGCTGATCCAGAGGGAGGGTGACCTCGGGGCCCACCGCTACCTCGTTGCCTGCCGTGGCCGCGAAGAACAGCTGCTTCCTCTCCGGGTCCGCCATCAGCACGTTGACCCTCTCGTAGCCCAGGATCTCGTGCAGTCCCTCGACGCAGAGCGCCAGGACGTCCTCCTTGCGCACCGACTTCTGGATCCTGCTGCCGATCTTGTGGAAGTTCTTGATGTTGTTGTCCAGGACCTTGTAGCGGTTCTCGAACAGCTTCTTCTGAGCGTCGACCTCCTGGACCAGCTTGTCCAGCTCGGCTCCCTTGCGGTGCAGTTCATCGACCGCCTTGCCGATGAAGAAGCCGAAGCAGGCGAGCACGCAGGCGGTGCCGCCCCCCATGTAGATATAGAGAGCGATCCGCTGGCCGCTTCCGGTCATGTCAGAGAAGATCTGCTCCGAGAAGGAGAGGGCCGGATCCGAGAAGAACAGAAGGCGCAGCGCCGTCCACCCTACCGGCGCCAATGTGCCGAGGAAAAAGCCGATGATCGCGTAGAGCTTGCTGCGGTTGGCATCGGCAATAACATTCTTCATAACTAAGCCACCTCTTTGCACCTGCCAGCCGCCAGCGGCGCGGCTTTCGGAAAAATTTTCTGCAGTCTAAGGCAGGGTTTGACCAAAGTCAACAGTATCCTGCACTTGGCCCTCGCTATCGCCCCAACATAATGCCGAGCGCCTCGGCATGGCGCACCATCTCCCCGGCCGGATCGATCAGGTTGAGGCTGCGCACCGCGTCTTCGATGGGAACCGAGGTGATGTGGCGCCCTTTGAGGCAGGCCATCTGTCCGAAGGCTCCGGCCTCGATCAGTTCCACCGCCTTGACGCCGAACCTGCTTCCCAGGCAGCGGTCGAAGGTGGAGGGCGAGCCGCCGCGCTGCAGGTGCCCCAGCACCGTGACCCGGATGTCCATCTCCAGAACCCCGCCGAGCTCTCGCGAAAGCTGGTCTCCGATTCCTCCCAGGCGCTCGACCACCGATTTGCCGCCGGCCGGCTCCTTGACCACCCGGTCGCCCCCCTTGGGGAAGGCCCCCTCGGCGGCGACGATGACGCTGAAGCGCCGGCCGCGCCGGCCCCGCTCCACGATGGCGGCCCCCACCTTCTCGATGTTGTAGGGTATCTCGGGGATCAGGATGACGTCGGCGCCGCCGGCAATCCCCGACTCCAGGGCGATCCAGCCGGCGTAGCGCCCCATGACCTCCAGGACCATCACCCTGTGGTGGCTCTCGGCCGTGGAGTGCAGCTTCTCCAGCGCCTCGGTCGCGGTCTCCAGGGCGGTGTTGTAGCCGAAGGTGACGTCGGTCTCCAGCAGATCGTTGTCGATGGTCTTCGGGACCCCGACGATGGGGACGCCACGGCGCATGAGCTCCATGGCGATCTTGAGAGAGCCGTCGCCTCCCACCACCACGAGGCCGCTGATCCCCAGTTGCTCGATCCGGGAGACCACCTCGTCCGAGACGTCGACCAGTTCCAGCTTGCCGTCGCGCAGCATCGGGTAGTTGAAGGGGTTGCCCCTGTTGGTGGTGCCCAGGATGGTGCCGCCGCGGGGGAGGATGCCCTTGACATCCTCAAGGGACAGCACCCGGCACTTCTCCGGGTGGAGCAGGCCGTCGAAGCCGTCCTCGATGCCGATCACCTCCCAGCCGCGCCCCATGATGGCGGATTTGACCACACCCCTGATCACGGCGTTCAGCCCGGGGCAGTCGCCGCCGCCGGTAAGAATGGCTATACGCTTGGTCATTTCATTTCACTCCTTAAAACTTCTAGCCACAAAAAGGCACAAAAGACACAAAAACTACAAGAATTGAGACTTGAACTGCCGAACTTCAAACTGCAAAACCTTAAAAACCTTCTTGCCACAAAAAGGCACAAAAGACACAAAAATTACAAGAATCGAGACTTGAACTGCTCACCACAATCGAAACTTGAACCGCTCACTAACTGAGGCTTGAACCGCTGAACTTCGAACTGCAAAGGCTTTAAAGGGAATCATAAACCTGATTCGGAGGCTACTTCACAAACGGCCTTACCTTAAAAAGCCTTCGAGTTTCCTTTTTGTGAATTTTGTGCATTTTTGCGGCTAGGTTCTTTTCTGTATTTTGCGGCTAGGTTCTTTTATGCATTTTGCGGCTAAGGTTTCTTTTGTGCATTTTCGCGGAATTTCTTTGTGCATTTCGCGGCCAAGGTTGGTTACAGGGGTTCCCCGACTACCTCGTCTCTGCCTCCGCTTAGCGTGGCCAGCGCCTCCAGAATGGCCTTGGGTTCCAGACGGTTGCGGGCATCGGTGTCGGCGTAGGCCAGGGCGATGCGGCGCTCCTGCCCCACCAGGAAGGTTCCGGGTATGGGGAGCTCCCAGGAATCGTCGCCGTTGAAGGCGGGGAGGTCGGTGCCGAAGGATAGGTACAGCTCGCGCACCCACTCGGGTACCTGGTACACCAGGCCGAACTGGCGCGCCACTACGTTGCCCAGATCGCTCAGGACCTCGTACTGCAGAAAGTTCTTGAGCAGCGTGGCCTGGGACTTGTCCGGACTCTGCGGCGAGATCGCTATCAGCGAGGCGCCCAGCCTCTGGATCTCGGGGAGAATCTGCTGGTAGGCCTTAAGCTGCAGACTGCAGTAGGGACACCACATGCCGCGATAGAAGGTAACCACCACCGGGCCGCGCTCCAAGGCCCTTGCCAGCGTCACCTGGGTGCCCACTGGATTGGGCAGGGTGAAGTCCGGCGCCTGGTCCCCGGCTTTAAGTACCCGGCGGGTTATGCCCGATAGGGAAAGCTCGAGGGCGGCCCGCTGCAACAGCTCCGCTTTTTCCGGATGCAGCGGCGGCAGGGTCTGTTCCAGCATCGTTATCTGAGACCTGAGATCTGTTGCCATGGTTTCCATGCAGCTCACCTCCAGCAGTAGTCCCGTCTTCTTTTCCAGTCACCAGTCTTACCCAAATCCGGTACCAGGTCAATTCAATTGAACAAATCACGATTCCAATCCCCTTATGTGCCCCCTTTCAGCTTTTTTTCGGAATCGTACAATTTTGACGCACGTCATAAACATTTATGCTTGACCGCGCTATCTTCAGTTCAACGAAGCGCACAGGAGGCAGGACATGGAATTCAAAAACGGCTTAGGGGATATGGCAATTCAGGACGTGATGGCAACTCACCCGGTAATCGGCGAGATCCTGAACCGCTACGAGATCGGCTGCGTCACCTGCAAGGTCGGCATCTGCCTCCTGAAGGACGTGGTCTCCATCCACGGCCTCTCCAAGGAGAGCGAGGCGGACATCGAGAAAGAGATCAACGGATACCTGGACCAAAAGAGCGCAGCATAAAGCTAGCAGGACCAGTTTCGACCACAACTGATACCAGACACTGACAACACGCCCGAAATATTACCTACTACAGAGAGAAAAGGAGATACAAAAATGGCACATTCCGCATGTGGCTGCCCGGGCAGCATGGCAAGGGTTATTGAGAGGACCGAAGTAACCGAGGAAACCGCAACGGTCAAAGCGGCGAGCGAGCTCAGGCAGTGGCCGGTGCAGTTGCACCTGCTCCCCCCCACCGCCCCCTGGTTCAAGGACAGCGACATCCTGATCGCGGCCGACTGCGTGGCCTTCGCGCTGGGAAGCTTCCACAGCGACCTTCTCAAGGGAAAGGCGCTGGCCATCGCCTGCCCGAAGCTGGACGACACCACCCCGTACGTCGAGAAACTGGCGGCGATCTTCAGGGAGAACGAGGTAAAGAGCATCACGGTCGCCATCATGGAAGTCCCGTGCTGCCGCGGCCTGGACCTGATGGTCAGGCAGGCGCTGGCCCAGTCGGGCAAGGAGATCGCCCTGGAGACGGCGGTGATCGGGGTGAACGGCGAGAGGAGGAACTAAGATGAAACGGGACATCACCCAGGCACTCAAGGACGAGCACCAGTTGATCCTGCGCATGCTGGCGCTGCTGGAGAAGAATACTGCCCTGACCGCCGACGGCTCCTTCCGCGACTACCAGTTCTACCTGGACGGCGTGGATTTCATCAGGAACTACGCGGACCGTTTCCACCACGCCAAGGAGGAGGATATCCTGTTCGAGGCGCTGATCGAAAACGGCATGCCTAGGGAGAACAGCCCGGTGGCCGCAATGCTGATGGAGCACGACTTGGGGCGCGCCTTCGTGAAGGGGATGGAGGAGGCGGCCACCAGGGCGCTGAACGGCGAGCCGGGGCAGGACGAGGCGATCGTCACCAACGCGCGCGGCTACCTGGAGATGCTGCGCGAACACATCTCCAAGGAGGACGACATCCTCTACCCGCTGGCGGAGCGGGTGATTCCCGAGGAGAAGCGTGACGGCATCGTGGCCGGCTACCAGAGGGCCGAGGAGAAGGCGGCTGAGGGGCTGGAGGCGCACTACAAGAGCATCGTGGAAGGATATGAGGCGAAGAAGGCGGCTTGAGAGGGGTGCGGGTGGGCGAAGGGCCTAAAGGACTGCAAGGACCCAAAGGACCTAAGGAGCAGCAAGGACAGCAAGGCGGTGAGGTCTGAAAAGGTGAGGCTGGTTCAAACGGAAACGGGCGGGGGAAAATTCCCCCGCCCGTCTTTTTTCTGCCCAAGGCTAACGCTACTCCAGATTGTCTTCGATCCTGATGAAGTTGCTCTTGCCGCGAATCACTTCGAAGGAGTCGATCTCGGACAGGGCGCGGCGCACGTCTGCCTCGCGCGCTTCGTGGGTCATGATCACGATGGGCACGGTCTCGCTCGCGCTCCTGGCGCTTTGCACCATGGAGGCGATGCTGATGCCGCTGGCGCCGAGCGCGCCGGCAATGCGGGCCAAAACGCCGGGGCGGTCCAGCGCCTGGAAACGGATGTAGTACTTGCTGATGATCTCGCCGATCGGCTTGATGGCCAGGGTGGAAACCTTCTCGTCCAGATAACCAAGCGGCGCGCAGCGGCGCGAGATGCCGGCCGACATGTTGCGCCCCAGATCGACCACGTCGCCCACCACGGCGCTCGCCGTGGCGTCCATGCCGGCTCCCCTGCCGTAGAACATGACCGGACCGATGAAGTCGCCGGTGAGCCTGATGGCGTTGAAGACGCCATGCACGTCGGCCAGCGGGTAGTCGATGGGAATCATGGTGGGATGCACACGGGCCTCGATCTGGCCGCCGTCCATCTTGCCGATGGCCAGAAGCTTGATGCGGTAACCGAAGCTCTTGGCAAAGTCGACGTCCTCGGAGGAGATCGAGGTGATCCCTTCCGAATAGATGTCCTTCAGGTCGATCTTGGTGCCGAAGCAAAGGGAGAGTAGCAGGCAGAGCTTGTGCGCGGTGTCGACCCCCTCGATGTCGAAGGTCGGGTCGGCCTCGGCGTAGCCCAGCTGCTGGGCGCTCTTCAGCACGTCGGCGAAGTCCGCCCCCTCCTGGGTCATCCGGGTCAGGATGTAGTTGCAGGTGCCGTTCACGATGCCGAGCACGGTGGAGAAACGGTTCGCGGCCATGTTCCCCTTGATGGCGGAAAGCACCGGAATGCCGCCGCCTACCGCTGCCTCGAAGAGAACCTCGACTCCCTGAGTGCGCGCCGCAGCGTAGATCTCCTCGCCGTGCACCGCCAGGAGCGCCTTGTTGGCGGTCACCAGGTGCTTGCCGTGCGCGATCGCTTTCAGGGCGAAGCTGCGGGCCGGCTCGTAGCCGCCAATCAGCTCGATGACCACGGAAATCTCGGGATCGGTCAGGACCTCGTCGGCGTTGCGGGTCAGGTTGATACCCTCGACGCTGACGCCGCGATCACTGGTGATGTCGAGATCGGCGATGCTCTTCAGGGAGATCCGGCAGCCGGTCTTCTCCTCGATCAGGGTTGCGTTCTCTTTCAGGAGCTTAACTACGCCGGCGCCGATGGTGCCGAAACCGAGAAGGCCTATCTTTATCTCTTTCATAATCCCTCGCAAATAAATTTCATAGTTCCTGCGATCTGAGTTCCCCCTCCCTAACCCTCCCCCTCCGGGGGAGGGGACCTGAAGCGTCGGATTTCAGAGCTGAAACTTCTCAGACCATGTTCCGCTACCGACCACTCCCTCCCCTTCAAGGGGTGGGGTGGGGATGGGGCAAAAGCAAGCGTCAAAGCACCCCATCCCCCTCCTATCCTCCCCCTTGAAGGGGGAGGGAGGTAAGGGGACGCTAATCGGTTTGCTTTGCCGCAGAGCTATTCCTTGTCCGTGACGGTCGAGGCGATCTCGTCCAGAATGCCGTTCACGAAGGAGGCGGAATCCTCGGCGCCGAATTTCTTGGCCACCTCGATGGCCTCGTTCATGGTTACGTTCTTCGGTATGTCGGGGCGGTAGAGCAGCTCGAAGACGGCCATGCGCAGGATGTTGAGATCCACGCGCGCCATGCGCGCCATGCTCCAGTGCTTCGACTTCTCGGCGATGCGGCCATCGATCTCGGAGAGGTGCGCCACCACGCCTTCCACCAGCTCGGCGGCGAAGGCGTACGCCTTGACATTGACCTCGAGGGTCGGCTCATCCCCTTCCCCGAAGCTCTCGATGATCCGCTTCAGCGTGTTGCTGGCGTCCTGCAGCACCAGGTCCTTCGAGTACAGCGCCTGCAGCGCCAGCTCTCTCCCTTCTCTACGCGTGGTCAATTACCCATCTCCCTGAAGACGTTGGCGGTCTCTATGGCGGTCAGGGCGGCATCGGCCCCCTTGTTCCCGGCCTTGGTCCCGGCTCGTTCCACCGCCTGCTCGATGGTGTCGGTGGTGAGCACGCCGAAGGCCACCGGCACGCCGGTCTCCAGCGAGACATGGGCGATCCCCTTGGAGACCTCGGAGGCGACGTAGTCGAAGTGGGGTGTGGAGCCGCGGATCACGGCACCCAGGCAGATCAGGGCGTCGTAGCTGCCGCTTTTGGCCATCTTCTGGGCGGTAAGCGGGATCTCGAAAGCCCCCGGCACCCGCACCACAGTGATCTGCGCGTCGTCCGCGCCGTGACGGATCAGGGTGTCCAGCGCACCCTCAAGGAGCCGCTCCCCGATAAAGCTGTTGAAACGGCCGACCACGATGCCGAACCTGAGCCCGTCCGCTTTGAGTTTTCCCTCGATGTAATTTGGCATATAAAAGTCTCCAAGATTAAGATCAAGACTAAGATTAAGGCCTAAAGCAAGATCGATGTCGAGTGAAGTGAACGCCCAAGAAGAGCCCGCACGATCTTGATCTTGATCTTAATCTTAATCTGCTTTACTAGATATTTTCCAGCAGGTGCCCCATCTTCTCGCGCTTGGTCTTCAAGTACTTGGCGTTGCTCTTGGAGGGGGCGATCTCGATGGGTACCCGCTCCACGATGTTGATGCCGTAACCCTGCAGGCCGACCAGCTTCTTGGGGTTGTTGGTCATGAGCCGGATCTTCTTGACCCCCAGGTTCACCAGGATTTGGGCGCCGATGCCGTAATCCCTCAGGTCGGCCTTGAAGCCCAGCGCCAGGTTGGCCTCGACGGTGTCCTGCCCCTGGTCCTGCAGCGCGTAGGCCTTGAGCTTGTTGGTCAGGCCGATGCCGCGCCCTTCCTGGCGCATGTAGAGAATGACGCCGGCCCCTTCGGCCTCGATGCGCTCCATGGCGCTGTGCAACTGGTCGGCGCAGTCGCACCTGACGCTGCCGAAGACGTCGCCGGTCAGGCACTCGGAGTGCACCCGCACCAGGACCGGTTCGTCGCCGCGGATGTCTCCCTTGACCAGGGCCAGGTGTTCCAGCTTGTCGATATCGTTCTCGAAGGCGACGGCCCGGAAGCTGCCGAACTGGCTGGGGAGCGCCACTTCGACCGACCTGCGTACCAGCGACTCGTGCTTCAGGCGGTAAGCGACCAGGTCCGCGATGGTGCAGACCTTGATGCCGTGCTGCTTGGCGAACTTCTTCAACTCAGGCATGCGCGACATGGTGCCGTCGTCGTTCATGATTTCGCAGATCACGCCGGCAGGCTCCAGCCCGGCCAGGCGCGCCAGGTCGACGGAACCCTCGGTCTGCCCGGAACGGACCAGGACGCCGCCGTTTTTGGCGCGCAGCGGAAAGATGTGACCGGGGCGGGCCAGATCGGAGGCGACAGCACCGGGGGCGACCGCGGTCAGTATGGTGTGGGCGCGGTCGGCCGCGGAAATGCCGGTGGTGACCCCCCTCTTGGCCTCAATGGAGACGGTGAAGGCGGTGCCGAAGGAGGAGGTGTTGGCCTGCACCATGGGCTGAAGATCGAGCTTGTCGCAACGCTCTGCGGTCATGGTCAGACAGATCAGGCCACGGCCGAAACGCGCCATGAAATTGACCGCCTCGGGGGTCACGCACTGGGCCGCCATGGTGAGATCCCCTTCGTTTTCCCGGTCCTCGTCGTCCACCAGGATGACCATCCTGCCGGCCTTGATCTCCTCAATGGCTTCCTCAATGCTTGAAACGGACATATCTATTAACCCCTCTCTACTGTCGAATAAAGCTGTTGCTTCGGTTCGCTAACCCAGTCGTGGCCTGGCAGCATTGGCATGTGCCGGACGCAACTCATGAACACAGATCGCTGAAGATAACAAAAAAAGTCTGAAAGTAAAAGAAATACCGGCTACATGAAGCCGCTTTTTGCGAGGAGATCCAGGGTGAGCCCCCCTTCCCTGCTCTCCCTCCCTGCCATCAGGCGCTCAAGGTATCGGCACAAGAGGTCGGTCTCGATGTTTACCTCGTCCCCCACCCTCTTCCCCTTCAGGGTAGTCTTGGCGGCGGTGTGCGGTATCACGTTGACGCTGAAGCTGTCCGGGCCGACCGAGTTGACAGTAAGACTGATGCCGTCGATGGCTACCGAACCCTTGGCGGCGATGTACTTGGCGAACTGGACCGGGAAGCGGAAGGAAAATACGATGTTCCCGGAGGTCTCGCGGCGCTCGGTGACGGTCGCAACGCAGTCGACGTGTCCGGACACCAGGTGCCCATCCAGGCGGTCCGAAAGGCGCATGGCCCGCTCCAGGTTGAGCGGCGAACCGGCCTTGAGATGCTTGAAGGCGGTGCGGTCGATGGTTTCCGGGGAGATGTCGAAGGTGATGGTGCCGCCACCTTTGCGCACCACGGTGAGGCAGGCACCGTTCACGGCGATGGAGGCGCCAATGGCGATCTCCTCCGCCGGGAGGGACGACTTAACGGTAAGGCTCCCGGAGGCGCCCCTTTTCTCGATGGAGACCAACTCTCCGACTGTTTCTATCAGACCTGTGAACATGTTGAACCCCTTAAAATCGGGGCTAGGGGCTAGGGACTGGGGGCTGGCGAAAACATGCGGTTTCTGTTTTCCTGCCCTCACTCGCCTTTGACTTTACTAGTCCCTAGCCACGCCTCTATCTAGCCCCTAGTCCCGCCTCTTGAATCACCGGGGTTCCCTCTACCAGCAGGTCGACGCCGACACGCTTGACCGTCACCTGGTCGAGACGGATGGCGTCCCGCATCAGGGATACGCCGGCACCGGCGAAGAGCCCCATGCCTGCACCTCCCACCAGCTTGGGGGCCAGAAAGATCTTGCAGCGGTCGATTAGCCCGCCCCTTAACGCCGCTCCCGCCAGATGACTGCCCCCTTCCAGGAGGATGGACTGCACCCCGCGCTCGCCCAGACGGCGCATCATATCGTCCAGATCAACCCGCCCTTCCCTCTCCTGGCAGTGCAAAACCTCGGCGCCGCGCGAGGTGACCGCGTCGATCCTGGCCTGGTCCCGGCAACAGGTGGCGATCACGGTTGCCGCCGGGGAGTGCACGGTGAGGAGCGCGGCATGGAGCGGGATCCTCAGGGTGGAATCGACCACCACGCGCAGCGGATCTTTGCCTCCGGGGACCCGGCAGGTCAGCAGGGGATCGTCCTTGATGACGGTGCCGACGCCGACCATGATGGCGTCCAGCTTGCCGCGCAAGCGGTGCACCTCGCGCCGGGCCGGGTCGCTGGTGACCCAGCGGGAATCGCCGTTTGCGGTGGCGCACATGCCGTCCAGGGTGAGGGCACTCTTCAGCACCACATAGGGGAGCCGGGTCTGGATCCACTTGATGAAGGGACGGTTCAGCTCGCGGCACTCGTCTTCCAGGAATCCGGTTGCCACCTCGATGCCGGCATCACTGAGCATCCGGATGCCGCCACCGGCCACCAGCGGATTGGGGTCCACCATCCCGACGTAGACCCGGCGCACTCCTGCCGCGATCAGCGCCCTGGCGCAGGGGGGGGTCTTGCCGAAATGGGCGCAGGGCTCAAGGGTCACGTAGACCTCCGCGCCAGCCGCGAGCTCCCCCGCCTGGTTCAGGGCGTGCACCTCGGCATGGGGGGTACCGGCCTTCTTGTGCCAGCCGCGGCCGACGATAGCGCCGTCCCGAACGATCACGCAGCCTACGGCAGGGTTCGGGGAGGTCTTGCCTGCGCCGCGCCGGGCCAGGGAAAGCGCCAGCCGCATCATTTTCAGGTGTACGTCGGACATGCGGCCCCGGCTACTTCTTCAAAAGATCCTGCAGTTCGACCATGAATTCGTTGATGTCCTTGAAAGAGCGGTACACCGAGGCGAAGCGGACGTAGGCGACCTGGTCGATGCCGTGCAGCTCGGACATGATCCACTCGCCCAGGGTGGTGGTCGGCACCTCCTTCTCGCCGCTTTCCTGCAGCCTGGTCTCCAGGCGGTCCACCAGCTTCTCGATGGTCTCTACCGAGACCGGCCGCTTCTCGCACGCCTTCTGGATGCCGGCCACCAGCTTCATGCGGTCGAAGGGCTCGCGCCTGCCGTCCCTCTTAGTCACCAGGGGGAGCACCTCCTCGATCCGCTCGTGGGTGGTGAAGCGCTTGCCGCAGGAGTCGGACTCGCACTCGCGCCGGCGCCTGATGGCCGCCCCCCCCTTGTCCGGGCGGGAGTCCACTACCTTGCTGTCAGCGAAACCGCAATAGGGGCACTTCATGACGGTTGCTCCTCGAACTTCTCGACCAAGACGCCGGACTCGCGGATCATCTCCTCGGCCAGTTGGTCCGGATAGCCGGAGAGGTAGACCACGCGCTTGATGCCGGCGTTGATCACCATCTTCGAGCAGATGATGCAGGGCATGGTGTTGCAGTAAAGCGTCGCCCCCTCAATGGAGGTGCCGTGCTTGGCCGCCTGGATGATGGCGTTCTGTTCGGCGTGCAGGCCGCGGCAGAGCTCGTGGCGCTCGCCGGACGGGATGCCCATCTTTTCCCTGAGGCAGCCGATGTCCAGACAGTGGGAGGTGCCGGAGGGGGAGCCGTTGTAGCCGGTGGCCAGGATGTTCTTGTCCTTGACCAGCACCGCGCCAACCTGGCGCCTGAGGCAGGTGGAGCGCTTCGCCACCAGGCGGGTGATCTCTATAAAGTATTCATCCCAGCTGGGACGGGGCATAAAAGGTCCTCTCATGTGAAATTGCGTCAGGATAAACGTTTTCGCTCGCCCGGTCAAGCGGCGCGCTCGCAGGGGGAGTGAAGGCCGTCATTTAAGAGCGGCTAGGCAGGGCGCAACGCGCCATGACGGTAACGGGTGCCAATATGATGACACACATGAAAAAGTGACATATGTGAGTTGTTGTGACATTTCGGGCTGTTACGCGATGCGGGCTCCATTTCGTCCTAATAATAACTCACGGGACGACCACCGCACCCTCGTCCATATTCCTTTTTACCTATGCGATATCACAGGATAATACATGTTCTCTAAATGTGGCATGATCCTTGATAGTGCCGGGGGCAGGTTTGTTGCCGTCTTCCCTATGATCGATTGCTGTCAGAAGCAGTTTTTGGAAATGGTATGAAATACTAACAGGAGGGAAGATTATGAAGATTCTCAGAAGAGTCGCGATGTTACTTGTGCAACTGCTGCTGGTGGTGACCTGGTTTTCCGGTGCTGCCCAGGCGGCACTGCTCGACGTGGGGCCGACCGTCCCGGAGGTGGCCGGCAGCACCTTGCCGGATATAAAACTGGGCTACCCGCGCTGGTACCGGGACAGCAACCGTGTGCCGCTTGAACTCTGCCTGAACGAGGCCATGTGCTTCTACGCCACGCCTGATCCCACCAAGGTGGGCCGGTTTCCCGACAACATACCGGACGAACTGTTCTACTGGGCCGCGGTCTCGACCATCACCTTGCCGGGGGTAAATCAGAAGGCGCTCCTGGACCAGGCCATCGAAGCAGCCTATTCCACCGGCAACGTCGTCCCCGGCGCCCAGATCGTCTTCGCCAGGATGAGGATCAGGATCGATACCAGCGTGGCCGGGACCTACCTGGTCACCACCCCCTTCAAGCAGTACACCTTCAATGTGACCGATGCCGCCGATGGAATCAATTTCACCGAGGATATCGGGATAGCGGAGGGTGGGGTGTTTACCGGCGCACTCGCCGGGTCGGTCGGCCCGTTCCTGTACTGCAGCGATGCTCCCTTTCCCGCCTTTGACGGTTCCGGAGGTTCCTACATCGGCAAGAACGCCGAGCTCTGCCCGGTACTGGGGAGCACATTCCCGGACCCGCTGAACCCCGGCCAGATGGCCAACCTTTTCCGGATCCAGGGGCCGCCCGGATTCGGCGGCGACCCCTCGGGCATCGTGGAATCCCGCGATTTCAGCGTGCAGGGGAAGATCCACACCGAGGTCACCCCGACCCCCATGACCGTGGACCGGGTCAGCTACAGCCGCGATGCCTCGGGCATGGCGCTGCACGCTTTCGCCACCACCCAGGCGCTCTCCAACCAGACGGTCACGGCGCCCTTTCCGGGCAACTTCGCCCTGGCCAGCGTCCCCTCCGCGCTCCAGGTAACGGCAAACGGCCTGCCGCCCCTGACCTTGGCCACCAACAACCCGGCCGACGGTAAATTCTTCGGCAGCAGCAACCAGTTCCCCGATCCTGGGAACCTGCCGGCCACGGTCTCGGTGACCAACAGCGGCGACACCCCCCTGACTGTCAAGGAGGCTCCCCTGGTGGACGAGGTTGTCATCGATTCGGCTGTCTTCAATCCGCGTACCGGCACTCTTACCGTCTCGGCCGCGTCCTACGACAGGGTGGCCGCTCCGGCGCTCTCGGTATACATGCCGGGGATGGAGGCGCCCCTGGGGGTCTTGACCGACGGCAAGCTCTCGGTCAGCTTCCCGGTCAGCGACAGCGCGGTCCAGCCGGCCAAGACCTTCAACGTCCCGCCCGAGAAGATCACCGTGGTCTCGGAGCTGGGCGGCAGCGACACCCAGCCGGTGACCGGGATCTCCCCCTTCGCCGTTCCCACGGGAAGCATCGAGGTGAACGGCGGAGCAGCACTCACCAACAAGGCGGCCGTTACCCTCACCCTGTCGGCGACCAGCCCCAACCCCCCGGTGACCCAGATGCAGTTCAGCAAGAACGGAGTGAACTTCTTCGCGCTGGAGCCGTTCGCCTCCACCAGGGTCGCCACGCTGCTGCCAGGCGACGGCCCCAAGACCATGTACGTCAGGTACGTGGATGCCGCGGGCAGGATCTCTCCGGTCTTCTCGGCTCCCATAACCCTGGACAGCACCGCGCCTGAGGGTAGCGTTACCATCAACGGCGGCGCCGCCAGCACAAACAAGACCCTGGTCAACCTGACCCTGTCCGCGGCCGACGCCAGAGGCGTGACCCAGATGCAGTTCAGCAACGACGGCATCAACTTCTTCGCCCCGGTACCCTACGCCACCACCGCGACCCTGAACCTGCTCCCCGGTGACGGCCCCAAGACCATCCGGGCGCGCTTCATCGACGAGGCCGGCAACGTCTCGGCACCCGTTGCCGACAGCATCACCCTGAGCAGCGCGCCACCTACCGGCAGCGTCATCATCAACGCAGGGGCGCCCCTTACCAACTCGGCGAACGCAACCCTGACCCTCTCAGCGACCTCGCCCTCCGGCGCCGTAACCCAGATGCAGTTGAGCAAGGATGGGGTGAACTACTTCGCCTTCGAGCCGTACGCCACCACACGGGCAGTAACCCTGCTTCCGGGAGACGGCGTCAGGACCATCTACGTCCGCTTCAGGGACGAGATCGGCAACGTCTCGGCCCCGATAGCGGCCGAGATCGTCCTGGACACCACCAAGCCGGTCGGCACCATAACCTTCACTACCCCCGACCCGACCACCTCGGCCAGCGGCACCCTGGCCCTGACAGCGTTAGATGCCCACGGCGTGACCCATATGCAGTTCAGCAGGGACGGTGGGGTCAACTACTTCCCGTTTGAGCCGTTTGCCGCCAGTCGCACGGTCACGCTGGCCTTGGGGCAGAACACCCTGAGCGTCCGGTTCAAGGACGGTGCGGGAAATGTGTCCGCTCCGGTACACGCCGTCATCACCAGGAATTGATGAAGCGGTGATTTCCCACCAGGTGCTCCTCCGGCGGAACCGGGGGAGCACCACCGTAGATGAGAAGCTGTCGGCTCCGCAAGGCAGCTAAGCGCTCCGACGGCGCGGCAACGCCGCTAAGCGTGGCCTGGCTCACCGTCCCTGTAGCGCTGCAGTCTATCCCTTAGTGTGTTCCGGCTTATCCCTAGGAGTCTGGCGGCAGACAATTGGTTATTGTTGTTCTTATCCATGGCCATCAGGATCAGCGCCTTCTCCAACCCCGTGTTGACGCTTTCGTAGATGGAACCACTGTTCTTCAGGCAGATGTTGTCAAACACGGGCTCTAGAAAGTTGCAGAAGACCTCAGAGAAATCATCTCTTTCCGGTCGTAAGTCAATCGCCTTGAAACCGGTTTTCATCTGCAGAAACAACTCGAAATCGTCCGGCACAAGCATGTCCCCACGACAAAAGACGGTCGCGGAGTTGATGATGTTCTTAAGCTCTCGTATGTTTCCTTCGAACATGTGGGAATTGAACAGAGCCATGGTCTCCGGCGCCACCCCCTTGATGTTCTTGCCGTACTTTTTGGAGAACTTCCTGACGAAAAGATCGACCAGAAGGGGAATGTCCTCGACCCGCTCCCGCAAGGGGGGGAGAAAGAAGTTGACCACGCGCAGCCGGTAGAAAAGATCCATCCGGAATTTTTTCTCCTTGACCGAGGCGAGCAGACTCTTGTTGGTTGCCGAGATCACCCGGACATCGACCTTGATAGTCTCGTTCCCCCCCACCCGCTCGAATTCCTGGTTTTCCAGGACGCGCAGAAATTTCCCCTGGTTGGCCGGACTCATCTCGCCAATCTCATCCAGGAAAATGGTCCCGCCATTGCACTGCTCGAACTTCCCGATGCGCCGGCAGTGCGCATCGGTGAAGGCTCCCTTCTCATGCCCGAAGAGCTCGCTCTCCAGGAGCGCATCCGGCAGCGCCGCACAGTTTATCGCCAGAAAAGGGCGATTCATTCTCTTGGAGTTGTTGTAGATGGCCCGGGCCAAAAGCTCCTTCCCGGTGCCCGACTCCCCCTGGATCAGGACTGTGGCATCCGAGTCCGCCACGGTGCCGACCATCTTCCAGATCTCCACCATTTCGGGAGAGGAACCTATCATCAGGTCCTCGGACAGATCCTCCTCGGCCTTGATGGGGACCTTGCTGTAACGAACCTTTCTGCTCAGCAGATTGCATTCCAGCGCCTTCCCGACGACCGACCTCAGTTTGCTTAGGTTAAAAGGCTTGGTCACGTAGTCGAAGGCCCCGTGCTTCATCGCCTCGATGGCGTTCTGGGTTGTCTGGTAGCCGGACGCCATGATGACGGCGAGTCCCGGATCGATCCTTTTCGCCTCCTTGAGCACCTCGATTCCCGACTTCAGAGGCATGTTGATGTCCATGATCGCCACATTGGGGCGGTCGGCGACTACCCTTCTTAAAGCGGACTCACCGTCGCTCTCAAGGAAGAGTAGGAACTCCTCGCCGGCAAAGACTTCCTTCAGCATCAACAAAATGTCCTGATCATCATCCAGTATGAGAAGTTTTGCCACCATCGGTGCATCTCCCTTTTCAAGTAGCTATTAAGTAATAGCAATGTTGTTATCAATACTTAACACAAAGGCAGTGTGACGGGGGCGCCGGGTGTCTCAATGGTACTCGGCTTGACCACCGTCACCTGGTTTCTGCCGTTATCCTTGGACCGGTACAGCGCCTGGTCCGCGTTGCTTATGAACCAGTCGGCAGCGCGCTCCCTGGACGTCTGCGCCCCCACCACGCCGACGCTGAGCGTCACCAGGCCGGGCACACCGTCGATGTCGTGCGGCAGCTCCCGTGCTGCCAGCGCCTGGCGCAGCCGTTGGGCGAGACGGCCGGCATGTTCAGTGCCCGTGTCGGGAAGGATCACGGCGAACTCCTCTCCGCCGTAGCGCGCCGCAAGATCGCCCGCCCGCTTGAAGGTGCCGCGCATGATGTCACCGATCGACCGCAGACACTGGTCCCCCGCGAGGTGGCCGTACCGGTCGTTGTAATTTTTGAAATGATCCAGGTCGCAAAGGATCAGCGACAGGCAGCGGCGGGTGCGCATCGCCCTCTTGATCTCGGCGTCGAGCACCTCGTCGAAATGCCGGCGGTTCGCCAGACCCGTCAGGCCGTCCTCCCGGGCCAGGACCTCCAGTTGACGGTTCTTTTCGCCCAGTTCCGCGCTGAGCTGCTCCAAAAGGTCGTGGCTTCGCTTGAGTGCCAGGTGGTTTCTCACCCGCGCCTTCACGATGGCCGGGGTGATCGGTTTGGTGATGTAGTCTATCGCGCCGCAATCAAGCCCCCTGGTCTCATCCTGATCGCTGCCCATGGCCGTGATGAAAATGACCGGGATGTCGGCGGTCAGCGGCTCTTCCTTCAGCAGCGCGCAGACCTGATAACCGTCCATGTCCGGCATCATGATGTCCAGAAGGATCAGGTCCGGCCTCTCCTGTTTTACGATGCGCACCCCGTCGGCTCCGCTCTTGGCGAACAGGATGTCGTAGTCCCGCCGTAAAATCGTGTACAGGATCTCGATATTGGCCGGACTGTCATCGACAATCAGGACCTTGTGGCGCTTGTTTGGCAAAGCGGGCCGGCTTTTCATAGGGGTATCTCCAGTTTCTGCATGATGGCGGCCAGGGTCCGGGAGGCTTCTGCGAAATCAAAGCGCTGCAACGTCGCTGCCAGACTGTCCGCTCCCTCTGCCTGGACCAGCGGCCTCATCTCCTCCCACACCCCGATCGCCTCCAGGTTGTGCGCCTCGAGCAGGACGAAGAGCTGGCCGGCCAGCAGCGCCAGCCGCTCGGGCTCCGCAGCTGCCGCCGTTACCAGGGGCGCTCTGTCTGCAACGGCGCCCCCTTCTTCCTGCTCCTCCAGAAACCGGATGGTGCCAAGGAGCTCGGCAAGCTTTGCCTCGAAGGTCTCCAAAGCCGAAGTCAGCGGACCGGAATCCTCCCCGTGCAGCGCCGTTTCCAGGGAGCTGGCCGCGCAGCACAGTCCGGTAGCGCCCAGGTTTCCTGCCACCCCCCTGACGGTATGGACTATGAGGCGCGCCCCTTGAAGGTCGCCCTTTGACAGGGCCTCGCGCAGGCGGTCCACCACCCCCATGTTCTCGCGGCGGAAACTGGTCAACAGCCTCCTTAGCAGTGGCGCGCTCTCCACGATACTCAAGGCACGCACCGGGTCGATGCCGGGCAGATACTCGGGAAGCCCTTCTGCTGCAACCCGGGCGGCCTCTTTTGGTTGCGGCGCGCTATCCGCCTGCGGCCCGACCCAGCGCCTGAGCGTGGCGAACAGCTCGGCCACATCGATCGGCTTGTTTACCTGGTCGTTCATGCCCGCCTCCAGGCAGAGCATGCGCTCGGGTGGCAGGGCGCTCGCCGTCATGGCGATGATCGGCAGCCCTGCCAGGGCGGGATCAAGGCGCATGCGCCGCGTCGCCTCCAGTCCGTCCATCACCGGCATGTGCACGTCCATGAAGACCGCATGGTAGCGTGCGCCATCGGAGACCTTGGTGAGCGCCTCCGCGCCGTTTCCTGCCAGGTCCACCTGCACTCCGCGCTGCTCCAGGATCTCCTTGGCCACCTCCTGGTTGATCGGGTTGTCCTCCACCAGGAGGACCTGTACGCCGGCGAAGCCCGGCTCGGTCGGGGACGGCCCGCCGGCAGCTGGCGCGCTCCTTAGCACCGCAGCCCTCTCCTGCTCCTTCGACTGGCGCAGCAAGCGGACCGTGAAGCTGAAGCGGCTCCCCTGTCCCGGCTCGCTCGCCACCTGGATGGCGCCCCCCATAAGCTCCACCAGCTGTTTGCTGATGGCCAGGCCCAGGCCGGTCCCGCCGTACCTGCGGGTGGTCGAGCTGTCCGCCTGGGTGAAGGCGTTGAAGAGTTCCGCCTGCTGCTGCGGCGCCATGCCGATGCCGGTGTCCGACACCGAGAAACGTACCGTTGCCTCGCTGTCACTGGCATCTGCCAGGGCGACCTCCACCTCGACCTGCCCCTTTTCGGTGAACTTGACGGCGTTGCTGGTGAGGTTTAGCAGCACCTGGCCCAGGCGCAGCGGATCGCCCAGCAGAAAATCCGGCACCTGCGGGTCGATCTTGACGCTCAGCTTGATCGGCTTTTGCCCGAGGGTGGCTCTGGCCAGCGCGCAAAGGTCGGCCAGGACCGTCCCCAGCCGGAAGGGAGAGCTTTCCAGATCGAGCTTGCCCGCTTCGATCTTGGAGAAGTCGAGGATGTCGTTGATCACCCTGAGCAGCATGGTCGAGGCGGTCTGCGCCTTGCCCAGGTAGTTTTTCTGCCGGTCCGTGAGCCCGGTCTGCTGCAAGAGGTAGAGCATCCCCAGGGCCGCGTTCATGGGGGTGCGGATCTCGTGGCTCATGTTGGCCAGGAAGTCGCTCTTGGCCCGGGTTGCGGCCTCGGCTGCGGCTGACGCCTCGCGCAACTGCTCTTCGTCGTGCTTTCGCTTGGTGATGTCGAAAAAGGTCACTACGCCGCCGACCACCTCGCCGTCCCGGCGCTGGGGATAGGACCAGTATTCCACGGCGAAAGAGGAGCCGTCGGCCCGCCAGAAGGTTTCGTCGTCGAGGTGTATCCCCTCCTCGCCGCGCAGCACCCGTACCAGCGGGCACTCCTCGCTGGGGTAGTGCCTCCCGTCGGGCCGGGTATGGTGGATCAGCCGGTGCATGTCCCGGCCCAGGAGCTCGTCGGGATCTCCGTAGCCCAGAGCTCTGGCACAGGAGGGATTGGCAAAGGTGCAGGCGCCGCTGAGATCGATGCCGTAGATCGCCTCGGCGGTCGATTCCAGGAGAAGACGGATCCGCTCCTCGCTTATGCTGAGCGCCTCCTGGGCCCGCTTTCTCTCCGTGATGTCTTCCTCCACTCCCACGAAATGGTGGATCTCGCCGGAGGGGCCCTTTACCGGGGAGATCGAGGCGCTTTCCCAGTACAGCTCGCCGTTCTTCCTCTTGTTCCGGAACTCGCCGCGCCACTCCTTTCCTGCCAGGATGGTGCTCCAGAGCTCGGCGAAGAATTCAGGAGGGTGCCAGTCGGATTTCACCAGGTTCGCCTTGTGCCCGATCGCCTCCCCGGCGAGATACCCCGTCACCTTGGTGAAGTTGGGGTTCACGTATTCGATGATCCCCTCCCGGTCCGTGATCATGACGGTCACCGGCATCTGCTCGATGGCGAGCGAGAGCTTTTGCAGCGACTCTTCGGCCTGCTTGCGCTCGGTGATGTCCATCAGGGTCTCGATGGCGGCGATCACCTTCCCCTCGGCGTTGCGGATCGGTGCCGCGTCGAAGCAAAGGAAGCGCTCCCGGCCGTTCAACGAGGGAAACCACCCCTCGGCGCACAGGCCGTCGGGCGCCAGCCGCGACCTGACGCAGCTGCCGTAAAGCGCGGCGAGCTCCGAGAGGTCCCCGTCGAGGACCATGTCGGCCAGCACCGGGCGCTTTTCGGGATAGAAGGCCTTCCAGGCCTCTTCGGTCCCTATCACCTGCGACGCCGGCAGTCCGGTCAGCTCTTCGCAGGCCCTGCTCCAGATGATGACCCGGTGCTGGCGGTCGAGGACATAGGTGGCGACCGAGGAATTCTGCAGCAGGTTCTCGCTGAAGGCCTCCTGCACCAGGGCAGCCTCTTTCTGCCGGTGCGCTTCCTGCACCATCTTGTTGAAGGCCAGGGCGAGCGTGCCGATCTCGTCGCGCGTCTGGGTCAGGAACGGCTCCGGCTCCAGCTCCTCGCCGGTGATCCCCTCCACGTGCCGTATGAAAGCGACCAGGGGCGCGGTCAGGTGACGCATGAAGAGCCAGCTCACCAAAAGCGCGCAGAAAAGCGCTGCCATCAGGGCGCTCAAGAGGTTCGACTTGGCCTTGTGCAGCGGCGCGTACGCCTCGGACTGCGGAAAGTTGGAAGCCAGAATCCAGCCGGTTGACTTCAACCGCTTGAATGAACTGAGCGTCTCCAGCCCGCGGGAGTTGACGGTCTCGCCGGTCCCCTCGAAGCCCGCGATGGCCTGGTCGAAGAGCCTGTTCACCCCCGGGGCAACGTCCTTCTTCAGTATCCTGCTGCGGTCGGGGTGGACGATAATGGTCCGGTTGTTGTTGTAGAGGTAGAGATATCCCTTTTCCCCGAGCTTGGCGCGGGCCAGTTTCCCCAGGTAGTTGTCTTTCAGGAGGTCGTTCGTCCCGCCCAGCATGCCGATCAGCCTCCCGGCGGCGTCGAAGATCGGGGCTATGAAGATGACGGTCGGATGCCGGTGCTGCTGCGTCGAGATGAACGGCTCGGAGATGAATGGCTTACCGGTCCGGGCCACGGTCCGGTAATATTCGCGGAAGGAGTAATCCCTGCCGACCAAGGGCCGCTCAAGCGGAGTGATGGCGAGCATCTTCCCCTTAGCGGAAAAAAGCATAATGCCGGAGTCGAAGACCGCGAGGGCGTCCGGGCGGCCCTGCAGGAAGTGCTGCGCCCGTTCCGGGCTCTCCAGGATCTCGGGGGTGACGGTGCCGGCCAGCGCCACGAGCTGCAGCTGGGTGGTCCGGATCTTGCCGTCGATCTCGTCGGCCATGGCGGTGACCATGCTGAACTGCTGCGCGGAAACGCTCGCGGTGAACTGCTTCTCGAGATACCAGGAAGCGGAAAGCGTCATGCCCGAGAGCACCCCTGCCAGCAGCAGGAATACCATGAGGCTCATTTTGGTGGTAAGGCTGAAGCTGCCCATTCTTTGTCTCCCGGTAAATTGGCGCGCCCGTTTTAAGTCTGCTACTGCGACCTGTGCCGTCAGCACGGCGTCGGGAACAGTCCTTCCTTGGCTTCAGATCATCGGAGGAAGAGGTAATTATGCTTCTCGGAAAATTCGTAGGCTCGCTTCACCCTGGTTAGCAGCGTGATTTCTTTAACGGGTTTGGAAATGAAGTCGAAAAATCCTTTCCCAAAGGCCTGTGCCTCGGCGTTATCGCCCGCGGCGCCGGAAATGAGGATGATCGGTATCTGCTTTGTCTCAGGGACGGCTCTCAAAGCGGACAACAGGCCGAAACCGTTAAGTTTTGGCATCTCCTCGTCAGTCAGGACCACGTGAGGTTTTCTCGTTATCACCTCTTTGTAGGCTTCAATGCCATCAGCAGCCGTGATTACCAGGTAATGCTTTGACAACATGTCTTTCATGATTCCCAGTGTCGTTTTTTCATCCTCTACAATCAATACGGTCTTTTTTGTAGAGTCCACGGAATCCAGGCCAAAATAGTGCTTACAGATGGCGCGTTTTATTTCGCTTTTGGTGCTTATATACGGCACGATTATCAAACCCTTGTTCGCGGCGATATTCTCCACGATTTTCGTATTTGTCGGGTCAGCCATCGCCAATGCGAGCCTGTTCCCGTCAAGTTTCAACGGGAACAGCATGTGTCCCAAAGCAACTTCGGCAGGAAGCACGGCAAGTACTTCAGGCGGGAAACCTGCTTTGGCAAAGCCGGATAATGGTCTCAAGTTGTACTGTAAGGCAAGGGCCTGGGCCAGCTCGTCTTCTGTAATCAGGCCCATCTCTTCAAGAACGGCACCTGTCCTTTTGCCCAGTTTTGTTGCGATTTTTATTACCCGATCAAGAGTTACCTGGCAGAGCAAATTCTTCTCGACCAGGATCTCACCAAGCTTTCTTTCCGGCATAAAATACTCCAAGGATTTGTGTGGCTGAATTGTTGGTTATCAGGCCGTTCAAATAGTGGGGGCCGCGATCAGAATAGCTGCCTATGAAATCCGTTATTACCATACTGGCGTGAGATTTTGATTTTTGATGAAATGCCGGATGGAATCCATGTCATCCAGAGTTAAACCGGTAAATTGTAACCCCATGCCAACTGGCAGGTTTTGGCTTTTAAGCGATTCGGGATGGTTTAACCAGGAAACCCTCCCGAGGCATTTTATTATCCTGCCGTCTTCGGGCAGTATGAATTCAACCGATAGCGGGCTGTCAATCGGCAGCAGGTCGCTCGTCTCAATGAAAATCCCGCCGGCACTCAGATTGACGGAATAATGGGAAAGGAACCTGTCGGGATCACTACCGTATTGGCACTTTATACCCAGGCGGGCTGCGTAACGGGGAGATTTTCTCATCTGTATGTTCAGATGTCTTTTGGCCAGGGCCAGGAAATAGTGCCGATTAATTGGCTTGGCAACGATATCGTCACAACCCGCTTGCCAGCAACGTTCAAAATCTTCTTCATTCACGCCTTGCGTAACCATGATTATCGGCATGTGATTGAGCTTCGGGTCCGACTTGATCGCGTGACAGCACCTGTCACCATCCATACCGGGCATATACAGGTCCATGAAAATCAAGTCGGGTTTTTCCTTGGCGACTACCTCCAAGGCTTCCAAGCCACTGTGTGCAACCAGCACCTCGAAATCGCCGCGGCTTAAAACGTTCATTTCCTGTTCAAGAAAAAGGCGGATGTCGTCAACCAGCAAGATCGTTTTTTTGCTCATAAATAGCTCTCTCCATTTTTGCCGCAGGTTGGGCCGACTTCTGTGGGCCACGAAAAGCTTCGACGCCTAACCCTCGTCTCTTTGCGAAGCCGGCACATAAAGGGTAATGCTGGTGCCGATCCCGAAATCCGAAGCCACGGTTATATGTCCCCTGTGCCTCTTCAGGATGGCGTGACATGTCGGCAGTCCGAGCCCGAGCCCTCTTTGGCTGTAGGTATCCTTGGTGGAAAAATAAGGATCGAAGATCCTGGGAAGAATCTCCTCTGGAATCCCTGTGCCATCGTCTTGCAGAGTCACGCAAACATAGCTGCCCGCCCCGAGGGGCGGTTCCCCTTTGCCGTCGCTTAGGTAGTTGTCGATGTCGATCCTCAGTTTCCCGCCATCGGACAGGGCCGCCTTGGCATTGGCCACCAGGTTTTCAAAGACCTGCCTGATCTGTCGCGGGTCTGCTTCCACCGGAAGCACGTTGTCGGCGGCTGAGACGGTGTGCGAGATATTGGTGCCCCGCAAAAGAGCTCCCGCGACATCCTCCAGCATGGCGCCAAGCGCTATCGGCACCTTGACCGGAGAGTTCCCCTGGGCCAGGGCCTGTAGGCTGATGCCGAGTTCCCTGGCGCGCTCGCATGCTTCTTCGGCGTCGGCGAGTGGCCCGGCAAGAGCCGAGTCGCTCTCGGCAAGCATCCTGGCGAAGCTGATGTTGCCGTAGATGATGTTCAGCACATTGTTGAAGTCGTGAGCCAGGCCGCCGGCCAGCAGGCCGATCGATTCCAGGCTGCTGATCCTGTTAACCTCGTCGCTTAGTCGTTTTATGTCCGTGACGTCGGTTAAAATCCCGGCCATCAGGATCGGCCTGCCATTTTCGTCACGCCTGACGATCTTGCCCCTTGACATTACATGCTTGAGTTTCCCCGACTTGGTGACCAGGCGGTACTGGGCTGAGTACATGCTGGACACACCTTCCAGATGGTCCGTTACCTGCTTATGCACCGAAGAGACATCATCCGGGTGAATGGTTTTGGTGATAAAAGCAAAGTTTATCTCCACCTCTCCAAGGGCATATTCCGTTATTTCATGATATCTCGCATTGATATGCCCCCGATCGGCAACGATGTCCCACTCCCAGGTGCCGACATTTGACCCTTCCAAGACGAATTCCAGCCGCTCGGCATACTCTTTCAGTGACCGCTCCATCCGCTTCAGGTCGCTTACTTCGTGCATGACAATGACAATCGACTCGGTTGCGCCGTCCTCGGTCAGGATCGGAGCCGTGGTGACGATAAAATCGCCCTCCAGATGCTTTCCCAACAGGGTCGCCGGCTCAATGCTCCAAGAGTCAGGCTGTTCCCGACAAGAAGAGGGGGGCGACTGCCGGGAGCCATGCACCAGCTGATAACATTGCCTGCCGACCGCCTCCTCCTGGGAGATGCCCAAGCGCCCCGCCATGGCCCTGTTGACGCTCAATATGCGGTCCGCGGTGTCGACGGTGGTGATCAGGTCCGGCACCGCGTCCAGGGTCCGTTTCCAGACTTCCTTGGCCTTGAGCATCTCCCTGGCCGCATCCAGCGTTTTGTCCTTGTTGAGCAGCACATTGAAGAAAAGCAGCAGCAAGAGACCGAGCAGGACGGTGAGCAGGATTCCGAACAACTGGTAGTTGGTGACGCTGCGCGGCTGCTCCATGAGTACCAGGGTCCAGCCGTCAAGCCCAATCGGCAGGCGCTTCAGGTAAAATTCGCGGTGGTCGAGCCTGACGTAGCTGCCGCTGCGGGGCTCCGCGGCGAGCAGCGCCGCGAACGCGATCTCACCGAACTGCCGAGACACCTGCAATTCGACACGTTTCTTCCCGTCAACGGGCCAGAGGGCATTTAAAGCAGGTTCCTTCCCGTTCGAGATGAAAATGACACCATCGGGGCTGACCAGATAGGCATGGCCATACTTGCTGAAGAACTCACCCAAGGGAGCGGTGTTCCTCTTGATGACGACTGCGCCGGTTATTTTGCCCCGGGAGTCGACTACCGGGGCCGACGCGAAATAGCCCCGTTGGTTTGTGGTCATGCCGAGGGCGAAATAAGTGGTGAACCGGCCGGCAATGGCGCCTGTGAAATAAGGCCGCCTGGCGAAGGATATGCCTAGCAGCGGGTTGGTTTCATGGCGGTTCGAGGAAGCGATTACCAGGCCGTCTTTGTCCAGCAAAAAGCAGATGGACATATCCAGGCTGCTTTTGTAATTATCCAGCACCCTGTTGGCGCGTTCCAGGTCAACTGGGCTGCCGGACGAGAGCGCCGCAATCATCGAGTCTGCTTGGCTCAGCGCCTTGGTGGCATTTTCCACCTTGTCCAGGTAGTCATTGAGGACCGCGACCACGAGTTTCGCCTCCCGGTCGGTAGCCTCCTTGAACGATTTATCCGCCACACTGCCGAGAAAGCCGGTAAGAGCCGAGCCGGCGGCGATGGTCAGGACAATCGCGACAACAAAGAGCCGCACGATTCTCTGTTTGTAATGTCGACATTGCATGATGGGCAAATCCCCTGCAGCTAAGACCACTTCATCGCAGTCCTTTTTTATCGGATGAATGCTTACTGCCTTATGCCGCTTGCCCCAGTGGCGTCGGCGCGCGATCTTCGCTTAGTTTTTCATAGACTTCTTCGAACAGGGATGCGGTCTCCACAAAGGCCCGCAGCACCTGAGGGTCGAAATGACACGGCATGGTTCTGCCATCCCCCTCGGTGATGATTCTTACCGTGGTGGCATGGTCCAGCCCGGGCTTGTAGACCCTGGCATTCCTTAGGGCATCGTATTGGTCGGCGATATTGGTGATTCTCCCCACCAGGGGAATCCGTTCTCCCGATAGGCCGAAGGGATATCCGGACCCGTCCCATCTTTCATGATGCGAGAGGGCGATCAGCCGTGCCGTCTCGAACCTGGGGTGGTCGCCGATAATCTGCGCCCCCTTCACGGGATGACGTTTCATCAGCGTCCACTCTTCAGGGCTCAGTGCCCCCGGCTTTTTCAGTATTTCCCCCGGCATGTGCAACTTCCCGACATCATGCAGCGTTGCCTGCAGGCTGAGCGCGCTTACCAAGCTTTCCCCGAGGCGGAGTTTTCGAGCCACAATGGCGCAGTATTCACCGACTCTCAGTATGTGGTTGCCGGTATCCTCGTCGTTAACTTCCGCGGCCCTGGCAAGGGAGCGCACGGTATAGGCAAACGCATCGTCCTTCTCCTGGATCTGAATAGCCAGGTGACTGAAAAAGAGGGTCTGCACGGCCAGGCTTTCCAGCACGGCGGCGTCGAAGCGCGTCACCTCCCGACCGTAATTGAGAGCGATCACCGAGACCATGTCGCTGAGATAGCAAGCCAGGTTTTCCACGCCGATGTCCAGGGAGGCGAGTCTTTCGACAAGCGCCCCGAATCCTTGCGCCGATCCCGGGGCATTGCAAAAACAGGCGCGGATGTCCCAGTCGGTAACGTTAGGCAGTGTGCTCAGGTCGATGCCGCTCCTTTTCAGTCCGCCCGAGCCGTGAACGTAGCGATACCACTGAAACGAAGCGCCGTTGAAAACCCGCACCAGCACGGTCGACGGTCTTCCCGCGCCAGCGGCGTCCGTTCGAATGGTCTGGTCGGCGAGGCTGTCAACCTGCGACATGATATGGAACCCGGCGGGAGTGAACGAGGTCATGATCCGGCTGCCGAACGAGGTCAGGTCCTGGATGCTGCTGAAGGAAGTGTCAAGCAGGTCATCGAGCCGTTTGGTTCTAAGAAGCATCTTCACCCGGGCCAGAACCTCGCCGTGGTCGAAAGGCTTGACAAGAAAATCGTCCACCCCCGCCTCGATGCCACGGATGCGGTCGGCCTTGGAGCCCAGGCCGGTTATCATGACGACCGGAATATGCCGGTATCTTTCGTCCTCCTTGATCAGGCGGCAGGTTTCAAAGCCGTCGATCCCCGGCATCATCACATCGGTTAGTACCAGGTCGATCTTGCTGCTGCCGATTATTTCCAGCGCTTCCCGGCCGTCGCCGGCCTTGAGCACCAGGTAACCGACCGTGCCCAGCGTCCGTTCCAGCAGTTTCAGGTTGCCCGGCTCATCATCCACGCAAAGTATTACGGATTGATCCAGCTCCATGCGCCACTCCCGCGGGCCATCGAACATCTGCCCTCTGTTTGCCCTAGGCCAACCTTCCGTTGTGAAACCTGACTGTGGAAGATCGGCGCCATTGGCTTATTTTCTATCCAGCATTGCCCTGACCTTGGCCAGCAGGTCCTGGGGGAGGACCGGCTTGTGGAGAAAGACGGTGTTTTCATCGAAGGGGTTGGTTTGTTGAAAGACGTCCCAGGCATAACCGCTGGCAAAGATCGTTTTCAGCGAGGGACGGAGCATTTTCATCTCCTGGCTGGCCAGGTTGCCGTTTTTTCTCGGCATGATCGTGTCGATTATCGCCAGAGCAACCTCCTCCTTGTGCGCGACAAACTTTTCGACCGCGTCCTGACCGTCCACAGCCTCAATGACACGGTAACCAAAGTGGCTCAGTACCTTTACCGTGAGCCTGCGCAGGTCCGCATCGTCCTCGCAGACGAGGATGGTTTCTGTCCCCTCCCCCCGCAAGGCAACCGACGCCACTGGCTCCCTTGGACTGGCCTTTGCCGCGGACGCCATGCTGGGGAGATAGATGTTCACCGTGGTACCGGTTCCGGGCTCGCTGTGGACCTCGATAAAGCCGTCATGTTTCTTGACGATCCCGTAGGCCATGGAAAGGCCGAGCCCCGTCCCTTCCCCCTGCTTCTTGGTGGTAAAAAAAGGTTCGAAAACGCGTTTTTGCGTCTCACGGTCCATGCCGTCGCCGTTATCGGACAGCGAGAACAGGGCGAATTCACCCACCTTGCCATAGCCGTGGCTTTCGATGAATTCCTGGTCCATGAATACCTGTAGTGTCTCCATGGAGATTCTGCCGCTACTCGGCATGGCGTCCCGGGCATTGGTGACCAGGTTCATCATCACCTGCTCTATCTGCCCGCGGTCCGCCAACACCTTAAGGGATGTTCCCGCGCAGTTTATACTCAGCTCGATGTCTTCCCTGATCAGCTTGCGGAAGAACGATTCCAGTCCCGTTACCACCTCGCAGAGATCGACCACCGCCAGTACTACGGACTGCTTTCTGCTGAAGGCCAGCAGGCTCTTGGTAAGGACGGCGGCTCTGCCGGAGGCCTTGGCTATCTGTTCCACATAACTTGCCACCTGGCTCTTTGGCTTTACTTGCTGCAAAATCAGGTGGGTGTACCCCAGGATTATGGAGAGGATGTTGTTGAAGTCATGCGCCACGCCTCCGGCCAATTGGCCGACGGCTTCCATTTTCAGGGTCTGGCGGCACTGGGCCTCAAGTTTCTTCATTTCCGTGACGTCCACATGCGTGCCCACCATGCGCACCACTTCCCCCAGATCACCGTGAAGCGCGAAGGCCCGGGAGAGGATATCGACGTAGTGCCCCTGCTTGTGCCGCATCCGGAACTCGACCTCGTACTTGGCAAGTGTTCCCGCCTTGAAATCCCGCAAGTGCGTCAGGCTATGCTCCATGTCCTCTGGGTGGAGCAGTCCCTCCCAGTTGTCGTAGCGGCTCTCCATCTCGTCATCGGCATAGCCCAGCATCGACTTCCAGCGTGGCGAAAAGAACAGTTCGCTGGTCGCCAGGTTCCAGTCCCAGAGACCGTCGTTGGCTCCTTGCAGGGCGAGGGTGAGGCGCTCCTCGGCGCGGTGCCGGCCTTTAAGCTCTCTTTTCTCCTTCAGGGAGCGCAAAATGGCGGGGACCAGCCGGGCCAGGTTTTGCTTGAGCACATAGTCGCAGACCCCCCGTTTGAGGATTTCCACCGCCCTTTCCTCCCCCAAGGTACCGGTCACCATGATCACCGGCACCTCGGGGATATCCCTCCCCAGGAGATCCAGGATCTCCTGAAAATTCAGTTGAGGCAGGTTGTAGTCGGTGAGCACCAGATCCCAGCGCTTGTCGACCAGAGCCTCTTTCAGTGCCTCGAGGCTGTCGACGCGGCTGCAAAGGGCCGACAGGCCATGTAGCTTGAGATGGCGCTCGACGATCAGGAAGTCCGAATTGCGGTCTTCAACAATCAGGATGCGAAGCGGCTGGGTCATAAACTGGTCACTCCTGTGGCGGTTTGTTGACCGCCAGCCAGTAGATGCCGAGACTGGCCACCGTTTCCGCGAATTCGGCAAAGTCCAGCGGC
>Ga0209212_1001869_pt1 | contig 31976 bp, 30 predicted proteins | sample RifGroC2_FD_183996 | JGI IMG/M metagenome (GOLD analysis project Ga0209212, IMG submission 183996) | Groundwater microbial communities from Rifle, Colorado, USA - Groundwater C2 (SPAdes) (version 2) | ecosystem: Environmental > Aquatic > Deep subsurface > Groundwater | place: Rifle, Colorado...
GACCACATCTTCCTGCTCAAGGCGGACGGGTCGGTGGTGACGCGGGAGACGGCGGATACCGGCTTCTTCGCCTTCGGCGATCGGGGGCTGATGAGCGCCCGGGTGGAGCCGGGCGACTCGATCCTGGTCCCGGAGAAGCTGGTCCAGACGCGGTTCATGAAGGACGTAAAAGACATCACCCAGATCCTGTACCAGATCGCCGTCACCGCCGGCGTGCTGATCCTGGCGTTCTGATGGCGACCATGGAAGAACGCCTCCCCATGGATCCCCGGGAAGACGAAATCGACCTGGGGATCTACTTTGCGATCCTCCGCAAGGTCTGGTGGAAGGTAGCCCTGCTTTCCCTGGCCGTTGGTGTGGCCACGCTCCTCTACATGTTCACGAAGCCGAACATCTACCAGGCGACCGCGGTCATCACCCCCTCCGTCGATGAAAAAAAGCAGAATCCCGCGCTGGGAGCGCTTGCCTCTTTCGGGGTAAGCATCGGCGGCCCATCCAGCATCGAAGATCTGGAAACAGTCTTCAAAAGCGACGACCTCGCCGTTCGTGTTTTCAGGAAATACAACCTGTGGCCAATCGTCCTTGCGGACAAGTTCGATCCGGCGACCGGAAAGGTGAAACTTGCGTGGATGGACCGTCTATTCGGTAATGAGAAGGTATCGAAGCCCCCCGGCGACTGGGATGCCATCCGCGCTGCGAAAGGACTCCTGAAAGTTACCGTCAACAAGAAGGCCGGAACCGTTTCCGTGTCCTTTGAATCACCCTCCGCGGAAGGCTCCGCGAATATCGTGAAGTATTTCCTCGATGAAGGGAAAAGCCGCCTGCAGGAAGAGGCACTCGATCGTGCGATCAAAAATAAAATATTCATCGAGGAGCAGACCCGGAAGACCGTCGACGCACTAACGCGGGATCGTCTTTACTCGCTCTATGGGCAGGAGGTGGAACGGGAGATGATGGCCCGGAACCGGGAGCAGTTCGGTTTCAGGATCATCGACTCGCCACGAATTCCGGACCGGAAATCCAAACCTCACAGGGCCATTGCTGCAATCTTGGCAACGATCCTTTCGTTCATCTTCCTGGCTATCGGTGTTCTGGTTTGGAAGAGAAAGGAAATCCCCGGTTTCCATTCCACCCAATTATCCTAAGAGCGGTTTATCTACTACCCTAGGCTTACTTATTACCAGCAATCGTAGTGTCCGGTCAAAACAGGGTTAGCTCATGCTGAACGCATATAAATTTGTTGATTTTCCCTCGGCGAAATATATTCATCAATATGACGAAGCGCGAAAGAGGATGATTGGTTTTCTTTATGCACGTCCCGACGTGAAATCCCTGTATGAGTTTGGTTCCGTAGGTGCCCCTGGACTTTCCGATTTGGATCTTGCTGTAGTGTTGGACGCTAAACCCAAAGAGGATATATCTAAATATTTATCAGTACCGAACATTCCACCATCGGTAAATCAAATGATGGCTGGTGGAACTCTTATGGTATTCAAGTCAATAGACTTTGTTGATATTATGATGTGGGATGATGTAAATCTAAACCTTTTACATGGCTCTGAGCATAACATACGTAAATTGTCTGAAGACGAGAAGCAATATGTGGAATTGTGCCGAGTGGTGGACTGGTTGCCCGATAGATGTTCAAGGTTGATTGAAGTTATTAAAACCAAGCACGTACCGGTACAGCGCACTGTTGGATATCTCTATTCGACTGCCCATTCGTTAAAGCGTATAATCAGAATTTTAGGCCAGTCGGACGTTAACTGGGATTCCTTTATCACTACTGTGAACAAGATAAGATCATCATGGTTTAATTATACAATGGAGGAAATACAGGAAATATTGATTGAAGCCGTCTTCAACGGCATTAATGTGTCTTTTTCTGCCTTGAGGTTTTTTGGTGAGTACTGCGCAAATAAACATCTCTACAGTAATTGTCCTGTGCCGAACGCATATTTGAAGATAAAAGGCACCTTGGAATTTAGATTCGTTGATCTAAAACATGTGTCTTCTGAAAATGCTTTGACGCATTCTAGGCCGACGAAAATTGTCATTCCGGTTCCTGATTTATTCTATCAGCATTTTTTTATTTATAGTTCTGTCAATGGTAGAATTGGGAGTGTATTAAACAAAAACATTTCCCCGGCATTTTGTGGTCAGGACAGAGGAAAGATTAACCCGGAGTTGAACATCGTTCTTATAAAAAGGATGACGCTGGCCAATAGTATGGCGCAATTTTTGTATGCTAATAATTTTCGAAGAGGTTTATTCAAGTTCGGATGGTACTATATTCCTCCAGGTGATAGCGAAGTGAATGGACGCCAATGTGAAACACGATAACCTCAACGTTGTTGCCATAATCCCAGCCCGTGGAGGTTCTAAAGGGATACCTCGGAAGAACGTTCAAATTCTGGCGGGAAAACCCCTGATAGCCTATACAATTGAGAACGCCCTTCGGTCTTGCATGGTGAATCGTGTAGTTGTTTCTACGGATGAACCTGAGATCGCTGCAGTTTCCAAGCATTTTGCGTCAGAAGTGATTTGGCGTCCGCATGAGATTAGCGGCGATTTGGCTTCTTCCGAGGCTGCACTGCTGCATGCTTTAAACTACTTACAGCAAACCGAGGGATACGAACCTGATATAACCGTTTTTTTGCAATGTACTTCCCCTCTGACCTTGCCAGAAGATATCGATGGTACTATTAAAACGCTCCTGGAAGAGAATGCCGACTCCGCCTTGGCGGTAACTCCTTTTCATTATTTCCTGTGGCAGAAAGACCGGCGTGGCGATGCGGTTGGAATTAATCATGACAAACTGATGCGACTACGGCGTCAGGAACGTGAACTGCAATACATGGAGACGGGCTCTGTATATGTCATGCGAACCCGTGGTTTTAAATCCGCAGAGCATCGATTTTTTGGAAAAATTGCAATGTATGTTATGCCGACGGAGCGTTGTCTGGAAATAGATGATCCACCCGATATTGCCGTTGCTGAAGCGTTGATGCGGGAAAGACAAATAGAGAACAAGATAAAAGCTTTCCCAACTCATATCGACGCAGTGGTTTTTGATTTTGACGGGGTCTTTACGGATAATCGGGTCATTGTATTCGACGATGGCCATGAGGCGGTAAATTGTGATCGTGGCGATGGCATGGGAATATCCCTTTTGAAAAAAATTGGTATTCCGACCATCGTTCTCTCTACCGAAGAAAACAGTGTCGTCAATGTTCGTTGTAAAAAATTGGGATTGCACTGTATATACGGAATTCGTGATAAAAAAGAAGAGGTTTTAGCAACCTGGCTAATAAATAACGGAATAAAACCTGCTCATGTTGTTTATGTTGGTAACGATGTGAATGATATAGGATGCTTGCAATTAGTCGGATGCGGAGTTGTCCCAAGGGATGCGCATCCGCAGGCAAAATCCGCCGCAAATATGGTTCTTTCGTCACTTGGGGGACGTGGTGCAGTCCGGGAAATTATTGATCTAATCACAAAATGCTCGGAAAGGAAAAAATAATGTCACGAATATTAAAATTTGGACAACGAAATGTCGGAGATGGTTGCCCTGTTTATGTTACAGCTGAGATCGGGATCAACCATAACGGAGATTTGGGTATTGCAAAGAAGTTAATCGATGTTGCAATGCTGGCGGGTTGCGAGGCTGTCAAGTTCCAGAAGCGGACTCCCGAATTGTGTGTTCCTGAGGAGCAAAAGAACCTTATGAGGGAGACACCGTGGGGTATCATGACATATATGGAGTATCGTCGCCGTGTTGAGTTTGGGGATGATGAATACGCGGAGATAGATCGCTACTGTGGCGAGAAGGGCATTACATGGTTTGCCTCCTGCTGGGACGAACCATCGGTGGACTTTATCGAAAAGTATTCACCGGCATGCTACAAAATTGCATCAGCGACATTGACGGACGATAAATTGTTGAAACATATCAACTCAAAGAATAGGCCAACGATCCTCTCTACTGGCATGTCCACGATGGAAGAAATTCGCCATGCTGCATCCCTATTGGATCAGGATCGCATGCTCATTGCCCACAGTACCAGCAGTTACCCCTGTAAATCCGAAGAACTGAACCTTCGCGCTATTCAGATGTTAGGTAAGGAATTTGATTGCCCCATCGGCTATTCCGGGCATGAAGTAGGACTGCAGACCACTTATGCGGCAGTTGTGTTGGGAGCGTGTTTTATTGAGCGACACATCACATTAGACAGGGCGATGTGGGGTAGCGATCATGCTGCCTCCATTGAACCGGGTGGATTAATGCGCTTGGTACGCGATATTCGTGTGATTGAAAAAGCAATGGGCGATGGCGTTAAACGCATTTATCGGAGTGAGTTGCCAATTATTGACAGACTCCGACGTAAAAAGAAGTGACCGCTTGCCTGCGCGCTGATTTTGGAAAGGGAAAATACGTTGAACAGGTCTGTGGCAGAGTTGGAAATGGCATCATGGCAACAGAGTCTCAGAATCATGCTGACATGGTTTCTGAACCGGAGAACTGCTTATCTTGACATAGATGGCGATCATGTTGTGAGAATGATTGGAGATCATCTAAACAAATCATATCGTTTTACAAATTCTTCCCTGTTTGAAACAAATATAGTGAGAAAGTCCGCAAAAGCTTTTGATCTACAAACGTATTTGGCCCATGATCCAGTCTATCTTTCGCCCATCGCCGAGCTTTATAATTGCGTCCATGAGCGGATGAAGCCGTTCATATCCAAATTCTTTCTGCATGGCAGTATGGCAACCATGGACTATTGCAAAGGTTGGAGCGATGTGGACACGTTTGTTGTTATTAAGAAAGAAACACTTCACAACACTTCTTCATTGTTACAATTACGCAAGCATTGTGCCGATGCATATGACTATCTTCTTAAGATGGACCCCTTGCAACATCACGGTTTGACTTATGTCACTGAGTACGATCTTGATTACTATCCCGCTATTATAATGCCGCCACCTGTTTTTGATCATGCCCAGTCATTTATTGAGGGGGGTGAGGAAATAATTTTTCATCTGCGGGATTCACAAGAAGAATCTGTGAACGCGATGTATGGTACGCATAATCTATTTGATAATGCATTGAAGTCAGGCATTTTTAAACACCATGCTTATCAAGGTGAATACTTGAGAACCAAATATGAGAATGCTGACAACGCAATGTACCAATTCAAGTATTTTCTTGCTTTAGTGATGTCCCTTCCTGTCATTTTCTTGAATTCACTTGGGCAATATTATCACAAGCGGGAATCCTTTGATAGATGTAAAGATATTTTAAGAGGGGAATGGGCTATTATTGAAAAGGCCAGTAAAGTGAGAGAGCTTTGGCCGGAAAACGAAACGATACCATTCAAGAGTAATACAATACCTCCATGGGTGCAAACTATTATCGGCCCAGAATATTTCAAGGAAGCATTTGCTCTAATCCATGCGATGCTTAAATTTAAAACCGTTCCATTGACCAAATGAATCCAAAGGTATCGAAGATAATATTTCTTCTCGGCACTCCGTTTAATGAAAGGGATTATAAGAGATTCGGATTTGACATTCTTATTAAAGATGGATTTGAAGTTTGTATATGGGATTTTACTCCACTGTTGTATCCGAAAGTATTTATGAAAGTACAACCTCCTGATCCGATAAATTATCAAAATTTGGTTCGTTTTCACAGTAAGAAAGATGCCATAAAAGCTATTGGAAGGGAAGATAAAAGCGCATTATTGATAAGTTTAATGCCATTTAGTTACTCTACACTTTCCATATTTAGGGAAATATCAAAATTTAAAATACCATATTGTATATGTAGCCCAAATTCTACGCTTGGTACACCTCAGAATATGGGCAACAGTCTGGCAAGAAAAATAAGATCAATAACTATCAGGAAACTATTGGACTATTGTCTTTTAAAAATTTCGCCCGAACTTTTAAGAATGCAACCTGCCGTCCTTTGTTTGCTGGGTGGCGAAAAGAGTTTCACAAGAAAACAAGAAGTTGGTGAGAAGACAGAGTTACTCTGGATTCATACGTATGATTATGATGTTTATTTAGGAAGTAAAAATAAATCGACTGCAACGAATACGGCAGTTTTTATTGATAACTATCTCCCCTTTCATCCAGACTATTTATTTACGGGACGGAAACATATGAATCCTGACGATTATTATCCTTTGCTAAATAGATTTTTTGAATATTTCGAAGACAAATCGGGGTTAGAGGTTATCATCGCTGCGCATCCTCGTTCGCATTATGACAAATCCACTGATTATTTTAATGGCAGGAAAGTAATACGCGGTGCAACCGCTGAATTGGTAAGGGATGCAAAATGCGTAATTTTACACACCAGCACGGCAATCAATTTTTGTGTACTGTTCAAGAAGCCAATGATATTCATAACGACGGATGAACTCAAAAATCACCTCCTTGGCAGAAGAACGGAGGTTACTGCCCCATATTTTGGGAAAACACCGATTAATATAAGTGGAGAATTAAGTGTTGATTTTAATAAAGAGTTGGTTGCTGACGATTCTATTTATTCCAAGTACAAACATGACTACATTAAAGTCGACGGAACCGAAGAGTTACCATTCTGGCAGGTTGTTAGCAATAGAATAAAGTCTCTTAATGTTTAGCGTGTTCCTCTTATGGCACCCTCTTATTTTCAGGACTATGAGTGTCCGGTCAAAACAGGGGTAAGCTCAGGATATTCATTCTCTGTTCCAATTAATCATAAATAAAAGTAGATGAGCGGGTATTTCTTGGAGGAAAGATGACAAATTTGAAATCAAGGGCTCGAGAAAAACAGGTTGTGATCGGCTCCTGGATTACCTTGGCCCATCCAGCTATTGCCGAGATCATGGCAAAGGCCGGGTTTGACTGGCTGGCAGTAGATTTGGAGCATAGTGTTATTACTATCCGTGAGGCAGAGGAGTTGATTCGTATCATTGATCTTTGTGGTGTTGTGCCATTGGTGCGGCTTTCGTCCAATGATCCGGTGCAGATCAAACGAGTCATGGATGCCGGGGCTCACGGCGTTATCGTGCCTATGGTAAATTCGGCGGAAGAAGCGCGAAAGGCAGTTAAAGCTGTTCGCTACCCTCCTGACGGAAAACGGAGTGTAGGGCTGGCGCGCGCCCAAGGCTATGGGAGTAGTTTTGATAAGTATAAAGAATGGCTAAACCAAGAATCAATTGTAATCGTTCAGATTGAGCACATCACGGCGGTGGAGAATTTAGATGCCATACTTTCAGTAGATGGTGTGGATGGTTTTATCGTGGGTCCCTATGATTTGTCTGGATCGCTTGGAATACCTGGACAATTTGATAATGAATTGATGATTAACGCGATGGAAAAGATTGAGATCTTTATGAGAGGTTCTTCAAAAATCCCAGGTTATCATGTGGTTGAGCCAGATATCGATCAATTACAAATGCGTGCGCGCGATGGTTATTTGTTTTTAGCCTACAGTGTGGATTTCCGCATGTTGGATACATGTTGTAGATCAGCAATAAAGAAGATTTTATTTAATGCCAAGTGAGGATTAAACAATGAACAGATCCGAAGCGAAGTTTTTCAACAATAATGAATTGCATTTCTATGATGCGACAAATTTGCCTTTTGGTTATTTACTAAAGTCGCTTATCGTGAAAATTCGGCGAAAATTATTTGGTAAGATATTGCATAGTGACGATAGATTTATGTGGACTATGACCTCCGTTAGTGATGCCATTGAGACACCAACAGAAAATGTTCGTAATTATTTAGAAAGAAAAACTATAAGGAATATTCTAAAAGAGATTACAAAGGAGGAGCAAATAATATCAGCATGTGAGATCGGTTGCGGATATGGACGGGTCATCATGGTGATTAAGGAGTTTGCTCAGAAAGTTATCGGGTTTGAGCGCGAATCTCATTTAGTTGATATTGCAAGAAGCCTATTGCCAGATATTGAAGTATTACAGGTTGATACCATTGATAAAATTAGCGAATTAAATAAAGGGCCTTTTGATTTTGTAATGACTTGCACGGTATTGCAACATTTACCAGATGATTTTTGTAAAAGAGTTTTGCTTGATATTCAAAAATTGGTGCCACGAGGACATGTTTTATTGATCGAGAAAACGGAAGATATTAGTACAACTGAGAATCTAAACGATGTGAATGAATTCATCAGCAGAGCGAGGGCTGTTGGAATTTATAAAGAATGGATGGGGCCATTCGATATGATTGGTACTTGGCCGAGAATACTGGAGGCCACTTATTTTAATAAATCTCCAGGTACATGCATGCTTTTTAAAAGACATTAACCGCCCCTAATAATATTTACATACCGATGCGGTGCAGAAATTGATAATATTAATTTTGGTATAATAAAATTTAGTTTGAGGGTAATTATGGAAGAATCCGATATTCGTCCCCAGAAACTTTTTCAGAAATATCTGGAATTGTGCGCCGCTGATGCTGAGACCTATTTTATTTCGTCTCAAAGGAATGATCTGCCGTGTCCCGCTTGCGGAAATCAAGATTCTGAGCCCGTTTTTGAAAAATCGGGATTTGGTTATGCTGTTTGCCGGTCATGTCAGACGCTTTATCAGAATCCCCGTCCTCTTTTAGAGGATTTTTCCCGATTTTATCGGGAAAGCCCTTCGTCCCGTTTTTGGGCTAAAAAGTTTTTCCCTGAGGTGGCGGAGGTCAGACGGGAAAAATTGTTTAAGCCCAAAGTAACGGAACTTGCCCGCCTGTGCCAGAATGAAAATTTTAAACCGATGGCCGTGGCTGATGTCGGAGCTGGTTTTGGGTTGTTTTTAGAAGAATGGCGTAATCTTTTCCCAGAGACGCTAACCATCGCTATCGAGCCGAATCCTGATCTTGCGGAAATATGTCGATCGAAAAAATTACAGGTTATTGAAAATTTTGTCGAGGAAACGAACCCTTTGCATAACAAGATCGATATGGTGGTCGCCATGGAACTTATAGAGCATGTACATGATCCGCACGAATTCTGTCTTTCTTTAAAGCACTTGCTCCGAGATGGCGGAAAGTTATTGCTTACCGGTTTGACAGTCGATGGGTTTGATATTCAGACACTATGGGAACATTCAAAAAGCGTTTCCCCTCCTCATCACATAAACTTTATATCTATTCATGGATTCGAAAAATTGCTCACTCGGACTGGTTTTTCAAATATTCGCATTTTTACACCAGGCAAGTTGGACGTTGATATTGTGAAAAATTTTATGACTGAAAAGCCGAACGCTTTATTGAATCAACGATTTATAAGGAATTTATTATGTAGAAGTGAAGATACATTAATGGATTTCCAGATATTTTTGAGCGATCATCAACTCAGTTCACATTGCTGGGTTTGGGCTGAAAAATAGATAAGAACTCAAGGATAGCGAAGGGTGTACTGGCAGAGATATGACTGAAAAAATAAGTAACGATATCCTTAAGATCTGCTCAATTTGCAAGGGAGTAATTGGACAAGTACTGCCGTACAATAATGTTGCTTATTCAAATGCACCCGAACTTCAAGATTTACAGATCGCTTTCTGCACTAACTGTGGTATCGGAGTTGCTTTACCTGAAAAATCTTGGGATATTATGCAAAATTTTTATGAAAGATCATACCGATCAAAATGCAGTATTCATAGAAACGCAGCACATCTACTTGCATCAAAATATTCAGTATCCCCACGGGCTTTATCACAGTGGATGCTTTTGAAAACTTTCAGATCGTTTGGTTCATCGGATTCTTTTTGCGACATTGGTCCAGGAAGTGGAGCCACCCTTCAAACAGCTCTATTTTTGGGTTTGAATCTGAAGATGTATGCCTATGAACCGGATGAATTTAGTGTCGGAGATTTGCGTAAACTTGGAATAGAAGTTTATGCCAAGTCGTTTAATCCACAGATTGAATTACCTTCGATAAAATTTTCTGCTATTGTTATGTCTCACGTGTTGGAGCACTTTTCAATATCAGACTCAATCGCAGTGCTAAAAAAAATAAAATGTATTCTTTCGGACGACGGTATTTTTCTTTGCGAAGTTCCGAGTACATCTATAGGTGTTTATGGAAAAATGAGACGTGATGATTCCCCTCACCTAACATTTTGGACCGTAAGTGCTTTGCAAAAAGCAATTATGACTGCGGGCATGCGTATCTTATTTACATCAACCGCTGGAACTAAATATGAAGATTTGTGGAATAATAAGCAAATCCCTGTAAACATTAAACAAGGGTTATTTAGAGGGATAATCAAAAAAGCTTTCTTGTCCAAAAAATGTCCGAAAGTATTATTAAATACAGCATTACAAATAAATTCCATTGTTAACCGCAAAACGATTTATGATTTGTTAGCAGCACCGGAATTTGAATATAGCTCGGATCGTCAGTATATAAGAATAGTATGTTCTACCTGAAATGGGAAAAGCGTATTAAAAAAATAAACGAAACCGGAGTGAAAGTAAGGTTTTTCTTTTCCGTCATTGCGAATATTCTGCGTGTTGGCCTTTCATTTATAGCCGGTATGGTAATTGCTCGGACCATAGGACCGGGAGAATATGGCGATTTCAATTTTTTACTCGGAAGTTTTACATCTCTTGCCGGTCTCACGGATATGGCATCATCATCCGCCTTTTACACCTTTAGCTCTCAAAGACAGCGTGGGAAAAAGTTTTTTCTTTATTATGGTAGTTGGACACTGTTTCAGTTATTAATTCTTTTGCTTCTTGTATTGTTCTTGCCGACTTCGATCAAGCAGAAAATATGGCTTGGATATCCCTTCGAATTGGTTTTTCTTGCATTGCTTGCATGCTTTGCCACGAACCAACTATGGAGGTTAGCAACACAGTTTGGTGAATCGATTCGTGATACAGTCGGTGTGCAAATTCGGAACGTTGCTCTGGCAGGAACATATTTAATCTGTATAGTGATTCTGACTGTATTTCATTTTGTAAGCATTAAAAACCTGTTTATTTTAAATGTAATACTGTTTATTTTATTTTCAGCTTTTTATGTGTTGCGTATTTATCAGAGAGGCGTCCTGTCAAATGAGAACCCTGAGAATTTTACGGCAGTTTTTAAAGAATTTAAAAGTTATTGTTCACCGTTTGTCATTTACACGGGGATTGGATTTCTATATTCCTTTGCCGATTACTGGCTTTTACAAAAATTTGGAGGGTCTATCCAGCAGGGTTATTATGCCATCGGCGCCAGATTCGCCGCTGTTTCATTGCTTGCCACGAACTCAATGGTCGACATATTCTGGAAAGAAATAGCCGAAGCCAATTCTCTCGGTAACATGGAAAGAGTGAGATTGTTATATAAATTTGTTTCTCGAAGCCTTTACTTCATTAGCGCTCTAATAAGCTGTATTATGATACCGTTTAGCCGTGAGATGCTGACTTTATTACTAGGACATTCATATCAAGACGCATGGCTTCCTTTAAGTCTGATGTTTCTTTATCCGATGCAGCAAGCAATGGGACAAATCACAGGAACGGTGCTCTATGCTACAGGAAAAACGAAGACAAAAAGCTATACCGGGATTCTTGTTATGGCTATAAGTATTCCAACAGCATATCTCTTGTTGGCACCCAAATCGGCGATCATGCCTGGTTTCAATTTGGGTGCTGTAGGTCTGTCTCTGAAAATGGTAGCATGTGGCATTCTTAGCGCGAACCTCATGGCTTTCTTTGTGTCAAGAAATATAAAAACAGACTTCAATTGGGGATATCAGATTATTGTCTTGGCTCTGCTGCTGCCAATTGGATATTTTAGCAAGTTCTTTGCCCAGTCCATACTTTCCTTTGTATCTTTTGAGAGGTATATAATCCTAGTTATGCTCGTTTCATGTATTTTCTACTTGGTGAGTGTTGCAGTCTTTGTGCGATTTTTCCCATCAATTGCCGGAGTGAATAAAGATCATATTAACTATGGATTATCTTGGCTTCGTACGCGAATCACCCCTGATTGACGCGGCAGATACCATGGATTTTTCGATGGACAACAACGCGCGATGACATAAAGGTGAACGAGTGGATACGTGTATTATTGAACATTATTTCTTTTATATCCTTGACAGCAACGCCCGAGTGTTCGGTTAATCAGGGGCAACGCCACAAAAATATGGACACCAGGGAGTAATTATATGAAAATTGTTGCGATTATTCCAGCGCGAATGGCTGCAACCAGGTTTCCGGGCAAGCCACTTGCCTCGATTCTGGGACTACCCATGATCGAACATGTGCGCAGGCGAGTGGCCTTATGCGATATTTTGGATGACGTTATCGTGGCAACCTGCGACGAAGCTATCAAGAAAGTTGTTGAGGAATCTGGTGGCAGGGTCATCATGACCTCTGATGCGCATGAAAGGTGCACGGACAGAATTGCCGAAGCGGCAATATCGTTAAATGCCGATATAGTAATCAATGTTCAAGGAGATGAGCCTTTGGTAATGCCGGAAATGATGGATAGTGTTATACAACCCCTTATCGAAGAGATTGATTTGCTTTCAGTTAATCTCGTAACGAGAATAGAGGATTCAGGGGAGTTTAACGATCCGAATGCCTGCAAAGTCGTGACCAATCGGTTCGGTGATTTGCTGTACATTTCACGCGAACCGATTCCATCGAGAAAAAAATTTAATACTGACGATTACATTAAATTAAAGCAACTCGGTATCATCGCATTCAGAAGTGATTTCCTCCAAGTTTTTACAAAAATTGAACCTACGCCGCTGGAAATTATTGAATCCGTTGACATGATGCGGGCAGTTGAACACGGCTACAGAGTAAAAATAGTTGAATCAAAAGGTCGATTGATAGGCGTAGATGTGCCGGGAGATATTCGAAAGGTTGAAAAAATACTAGCTTCTGATCCTTTAGTGAAAAGATATATGTAATTTAATGTCATCAACAGGATAGGAAAAACGTAAGGATGGAAAAGAAGATATTAAACGTCGGCATTGCAGGTTACGGGGTGGTGGGAAAGCGGCGCCATCAATTTATCGATCAGCATCCGAATCTGCGTACGATTGCGATATGTGATCAGAACTTTAAAGAATCAGGTCAAATACGTGGCGGCATTCGCTGTTACCCGAATTATAAGCAAATTATTGAAGAACCGCTCGATGTTCTATTCGTTAGTTTACCGAATTATATGGCAGCAGACGTTACTATCGCTGGCTTGCAACGGGGGTTCCATGTATTTTGCGAAAAGCCTCCTGGCCGAACCGTCGCTGATGTTGAAAGAGTTATAGCGGAAGAAAAGAGGCATCCCGGACTATTGTTGAAATATGGTTTCAATCATCGGTATCACGATTCTGTGCGCGAAGCCCTTCGCATAATAAAATCAGGTGAACTTGGTGAAATTGTGAATCTACGCGGCATTTATGGGAAAAGTAAAATAATCCCTTTTTCAGGTGGATGGAGGGCAGAGCGCGACTATGCCGGCGGTGGTATTCTCCTTGACCAAGGCATCCACATGGTGGATCTTATGTCCCTGTTTTGCGGTGAGTTTACGGAAGTAAGGAGTTTTGTTTCAAACTCTTACTGGAATCATGACGTAGAAGATAATGCATACGCCTTGATGAGAGATAAGAAAGGAAGGATTGGGATGCTTCATTCAAGTGCAACACAATGGCAGCATTTATTTTCCCTGAACATATCTTTAACTGATGGATTTCTTGAATTGCAAGGAATTTTAACAGGAACAAAAAGTTATGGAGAAGAAAAATTATTAATCGGCAGGAGGACTGAATCAGATACAGGTACTGCTCGTAAGGAAGAATTAACATATCTTGAAGATAACTCATGGCGGGATGAAATTTATGAATTTGCAGATGCTATATCCAACAATAATATCGTTTGGTCAGGAAATAGTGCGGATGCGCTTACTACGATGAAACTTGTTTATAGAATTTATTGGGCTGACCCTGATTGGCGGGATACTTATAATATTGCTGATCCAGATAGAATACAGAATAATGGGGGAAATCAGTGAACAACATAGATCATTTATTTCATGAGGCTCAGAATCTAGGGCAATTTACAAAAGGATATATCAAATATATTTATGAATTGCTTAATAAAATTGAATTAAGTGCTATTGAAGCATTTGTTGAGCAGTTAGAGAACGCACGCAGCAATGATAATACGATATTTATTGCAGGTAATGGTGGTTCGGCTGCTACTGCCTCGCACATGGCAAATGATATAGGAATTGACGTGCTTAAGAAGGGGAAAAGCAAGAAGCCGTTCCGTGCGTTCGCACTTACCGATAATGTATCTGTTATGTCAGCCATTTCCAATGATGACGGCTATGAAAATGTATATGTAAATCAACTGAAGGTGCATTACAGAGATGGTGACAAGTTGGTTGCCATTTCAGCAAGTGGCAACTCGGCCAACGTAGTGGCAGCCGCTCAGTGGGTGAAGGAGAGAGGAGGTAAAGTAATAGGCCTCATCGGTTTTGATGGGGGTAAGTTGAAGGATGTTTGTGATGTCATAATCCACGTTAAAACCCCTAAAGGTGAATATGGCCCGGTTGAAGATATACATATGATCATTGATCACTTAATATCGAATTGGTTGATCTACAAAGTTAGGAGGTAATGCTTAATAACGATATGAAATCATTGAAAGGCAATAAAATATTGATAGGCCCTTCTTCGTTTGCAGCGGTGGATCATACGCCCATGAGTCGCCTTACTGAATCCGGCTGCTCGGTAATTGTTAATCCATACAAGAGAAAACTGACGAAGGATGAATTGATTACTCTGCTATCGGAGGGCGTAACTGGCTTGATCGCGGGTTTGGAACCTCTTGATGGTGATGTGCTTGGACGATCCTGTTTAAAGGTCATTTCTCGATGCGGTTCCGGTATGTCCAATGTGGATGCTGTTGCCGCAGAGAAACTCAGAATAAAGGTTTTTTCAACACCGTTTGGCCCGACAAACGCAGTTGCCGAACTTACCATAGCATGCCTTCTTGCTCTGTTACGTGAAATACCTCAGATTACGAATTCGATGCATATGAGGAAGTGGGATAAAAGAACCGGGTCTGAGCTTCGTGGAAAGACAGTAGCAGTTATTGGGTATGGTCGTATCGGACGAAGAGTAGGAGAACTTTTATCCGCATTTGATGCTGAGGTTGTTGCGATCGACCCGGAATATGATGGTAGTTGCAGCAATGTTAAGAAGATGGAATTGCATGAAGCACTTCCGAAAGCAGATATTTTTACTATTCATTGCAGCGGAAACGAACATCTCCTCGGCGAAGAAGAATTTAAAGTTATTAAACAGGGTGCCTTCGTACTTAATGCGGCACGGGGAGAGTTGGTTGATGAAAGCGCGCTCGCTGATGCCCTGGATAGTGGCAAGGTGGCAGGCGCTTGGTTGGATACATTTTCGGAAGAACCATATAGAGGGCCGCTTTGCGATTATTCAAAGGTTATTCTCACACCTCATATAGGTTCCTATACGGCGGAGTGCAGAGCTTCAATGGAAACGGAAGCAGTCGAAAATCTTCTCAAAGGACTAATGGATGGTCAGGATTAAAAAAGAAGGTGTCGATTTGCGGAGATATTTAGACGTGGCGGTAGAAATTGCCAGAAGTGCTTCATTATCTATTTCTTCTGACAGCGACAAAAGGATAGAAGTTAGTCTTGAGCGAGATGTTAAGTTGCAAGCCGACATGCGTCTTAATAATATTATCGTTCAACAATTACAGGGAAAGAGTCCCTTTTCTATCTTATCTGAAGAAGAGGGTTTCACGAAAGGAAAGGCGGACAGCGAAGAATATACATGGATTGTGGATCCGCTGGATGGAAGTCTGAATTTTTCACGTGGCATTCCTTTGTTCTGCATATCAATATCTCTTTGGAAAGCAATGCAACCATTGCTTGGGGTTATATATGACTTCAATCATGACGATATGTTTACTGGTTTGGTGGCAGAGGGAGCATGGCTGAATGGGGTCGCTATAAAGGTAGGTAATGTCGTTAGTGAGCACAACGCTGTCTTATGTACTGGCTTCCCTGTAAGTACCGATTTTTCTGAAGCGGCTCTATTAAATTTTGTTAAGGATATAAGATCATATAGAAAGGTGCGTCTCTTGGGATCTGCTGCTCTCTCTCTGGCTTATGTGGCGTCAGGCCGTGCGGATGCATACCAGGAAAATGATATTGCGATTTGGGATGTCGCTGCAGGCATTGCTATCGTCAAAGCAGCGGGAGGAGCAGTTTATTTCAGGCCGGGTGTAATTAATGATAGATTTATTGTCAGGGCTGCAAATGGATTTCTTCTATCAAGGGTAGTAGAGGCCGGAAATGAGAGATTTGTGGAACATGGAAAAGAATGAAACTGTATTTTACAGCTGACGCGAAAATAAATCCTGAACATTCGCTCTTGTTTAATAAAATCGCAGTCGATATTCGCAATGTATTCACAGACAATATTGACTCTCTTTCCAGGCAAAATAAAGACAGCATCGATTGGTGGATTTCTTCTCCGGCAAGCAGGAACATATTTGCAAGCCCGCTTTTCAACTACTGCTGCTGCCTTTCCTTGCTGCAGGAATTGATCAACGCAAAGAAGCATTTTACTGAAATTATAACCGATTCCAGGGCATTTAAGAAAATCCTTGAGAACTATCTGTCCGAGCGTGGAGTGGATGCCAAAGTGACCTTGGCTCGATTGCCTGTAAAACAACACTTGAAAGAACTTGTGCGGCCAATTTATACGATGTTTGGCATTCCTTTGAAGCAGTGTGTGCTGTTCTTTATAGCCAGACAAACACGATATTTGCGCAAATCACCGCCATCGGTGCCGCTGACACTGATCGATATCTTTGTGATGCCTGGTTATATTGAGAAAGATCGGTATTACCCCGGCTTACTTGATGCCCTTTCTGAAAAAGAAAAGGATGCAATCTGGTTTGTTCCTCATTTATACGGCTTTCGCATGTGGCAGTTTATGTCGGTTCTCATACGTCTGCGCAAAGCTGAAACGAATTTTCTATTGAAAGATGATTTCTTGAAATTAGGAGATTATTGGTGTCTCTGGGGGCATCTGTTTAGAATCCGTAACTTAAAAATAAACCCGTCTTTTTTTCGAAGTGTAGATATATCACCGTTAGTGAGTGAAGAATTAACAGGTTTTCGGGGGATCGGCTCCTCATATGCTCCACTCTTAAATTTCTGTTTCGTCAAAAGATTGAAGCAGGCAGGCGTTAATTTAAGGCTGGTGATCGACTGGTTCGAAAACCAGAACTTCGATAAAGGATGGAATGGCGGGTTCCGACGGTTCTTCCCAGGTGTTGAGATCAGGGGGTACCAAGGGTTTGTGGTTACCAAACATTATCTGAGTTTATATCCTACTAAAGAAGAAAAAAAGAGCGAGGTCATTCCTCATAAAATACTGGTAGTCGGTCGCGAACTGGTAGAGGCAGCTAAGGAGTTTTGCCCTGCTCTTGATGTGAAAATTGGCCCCGCTTTTCGATTTCAGCATGTATGGCTTACTAGGAAATACTTTCCGGTTAGAAACGAATATACAATTCTTGTTGCGCTACCAATTGTAATAAGGGAGGCTATATATATATTAATGTTGCTTGCTTTGGATAGTAAGAATAGTGTGGGAATGCGATTCTTGATAAAACCACATCCAGCAACATCAAAAGATAGTATAAAAGAAGCATATGGATCGAGGTGGCCGGAACAATTTGAATTTGTTGGGGGTGATTTCAATGATTGCGTTGAAAAGTCAGATCTGCTTATAAGCAACGCTTCGAGTGCTTGCATGGAAACTCTGGCCAAAGGTATTCCGGTCATTATTATAGGCAACAGCTATGGCCTGACCCATAATCCGGTTCCGGAAACTATAACCGACGATATCTGGCAATTGTGCTATAGCCAGGAAGAGATTAATAGAGCCATTCAGTTCTATAAGAATCGTGGCCATGATAATATAAAGGAACATGAAGCAATTGGTCGAAAGATAAGAGAAGGATACTTTGAGCCGGTGACAAGAGTGGCAGTGAGGAAATTTCTACAACTAATGTAGGAGATATTAGCTGATGCCCAAGAAAAAGATTTACATATCCGGATGTGGGGGAATGTTAGGTGAAGCATTTTACAAACAATTTAGTACTGAATATGAATTGAAATGCACGGATATAGATATCAATGATGAATGGCTTTCATACCTCGATACCAGGGATCTTGATGCATACAAGGAAGATGTATGCAGATTTAATCCAGATTATCTTTTTCATCTTGGTGCTTATACTGATTTGGAATATTGTGAATTGCACCCCGATGAAACCTATATAACCAATACACTTTCCGTCGAAAATGCAGTTTATATAGCCAATCATTTGGCTATACCTCTTTTGTATATAAGTACCGCTGGAATTTTTGATGGAAATAAGGATGTTTATGATGACTGGGATACTCCTTCACCTTTGGGTTGTTATGCAAGGTCTAAACATTCAGGAGAATTATTTGTTAAAGAGAATGTAAGAAACCACTTAATCTGCAGGGCTGGTTGGATGATGGGGGGTGGACCGAAAAAAGATAAAAAATTTATTCAAAAAATAATGAAACAAATAAGAGACGGCAAGAGAGAACTATATATAGTGAACGATAAGTTAGGAACCCCAACATATACTCATGATTTTGCAATCAACGTAAAATTATTGTTAGAAAGGGAATATTGGGGATTATACAATATGGTGTGTCAAGGTCTTACTAGTCGATTGGAAGTTACCAAAGAAATTTTGAATATTTTGGGACTACAAAGCGAAATTAGAATAACTGAAGTCACATCAGATTACTTCATAAAAGAGTATTTTTCTAAACGGCCCAATTGTGAAAGACTTATTTCTAAGAAGCTGGAGCTCAGAGATTTGCTTAAGATGAGACATTGGAAGGTCGCGTTAAATGAATATTTACATAATTATTATAATAAATACCTATAAAATAGTTTCAAGTAATTGATGGTTTATACGGATATGAAAAGAGCAAGCGTTGTAATTCCAGCCTACAATAAGGCGAACTTGACTATTAAGACTGTCGAGAGCGTCCTTGGGCAAACGTATGGAAATGTTGAAGTTATTGTTGTTGATGATGGTTCGACAGATGATACGAAGAATAAACTTCAATTATTTGGCGATAGAATCCATTATATATACAAACAGAATGGTGGTGCATGCAGTGCGCGTAATGTTGGCATAAAGCAAGCAACAGGGGAATATATTGCGTTAATTGATTGCGATGATATTTTCTATCCAGAGAAAATTGCCAAAAGTGTTGAGTGCCTGGAAAAGAAAAGCGATTATGGTTTTGTATATACGGGAGCGTATTTTATAAATCGCGATGGTGATGTAATTTCAGAACACGGAATTTCAGATTACCCCGCTTCAGGTTGGATAGCGTCAAGATTGCTCTTAAATGATTTCATTTGTAATTCGACTGTTGTTATAAGAAAAGAATGCTTCAAAAAAGTTGGATATTTCGATGAGAAGATATTTATGCCAGCAGATTGGGATATGTGGTTACGGCTCTCAGAAAAATATAAGGCTGCATATATTAACGATAAACTTACTGGTTATAGAATTTCTGATAGTTATACAGCATCGCACATGGAAACAGGGATAAATGAATACGTTTATGTTCTTAATAAGGCGTTTAGTAGAAACAAACACCTTTCGGATGGTTTTAAAAAACGTTGTCTTGCGAATGTGTATTTTTCATTTGGCTTAAACTATGCCGTAATTCAAGATTTTAAAAAATCGCGGGAAACATTGTTAAAAGGTGTTTTAAATAAACCATATAGCTTAAGAGGGCCTCTTTTTTTGTGGGGGCTATTATTTGCTCCAAAATTATTTCGGGAGATCATACTCTATCTAAAACCAATCAAATATTACCTAATTCCCAACCAATCTCCCGAATTGAACAGAGGTTCTGCAAAAAATTCATGACACCCCTCGCCTGGTTTACTCCGCCAGTCATCCCATTGTGGCCATTGCAACTTCTCTGATTTGAAAGATCAACATCCCTTCACCCATTCAATGTTGAAGAGAAGCAAGAAGAGTTACTCGTATGTTTTATAACAGATATCGAGAGAATCTGTTTATCATAACCGTCTTCATAGTTATGTTCGAATATCAACTTTCTTTAGTTCAGACTTATATTATAGATAGAATAATAAAGATAGTGGCCTTTAGTGTATTGATTATTTTCTTCAGGAATATTCGTGACAATAAGAGATGTATTTACATTCAAAAAATTGACATGTTCTATTTATTTCTATTTTTATTAATGACTTTAAGCACTATAACAAATCTTAATACAAATGCAGTAATTTTTTTAATTAAATATTCACTGTTTATTTTATTTGTTCTTATTTTATTGCATAAAGTTCATCCAGATTTTTTTTCTGATAGAATAATTATATTCCCAATTTTTATCGGTGCCGTTCTTTCTATTCACTCTATTACTGTATTGCTTCTGGTTTATTTTGGCATTGAACCTGATTGGGCGTACGTTGTTTCAGAACGGCACTCGCGCATTAATAGGTTTAGCTATTTCTGGGGTGATATGGCATATTTATCCGGGCAATACCTCAGAGCAAGCAGTTTTTTTGAAACACCAAACAGATTTGGCAATTTTCTAATATTCCCAGCGTTTGTAGGCTTTGGCTATTTTGTTTTGAGAAAAAAATTTGTTTATTTATTTGTCAGTATATTATGTTTCGTGACAATAGGGCTAACGCTTGCATTTACAATATTATTAGCTTCATTAGCAACAATTTCAATAAATATATATTTCCGTAAGGCTTCGGGAATACCTTGGCTAAAAAAATCTCCCTTAATGGTTGGTATTATTGGTCTTTTATTGGCTTTAATGGTAATGGCAGGCGTCATGAAATATTACAGTTCACAATATGAGGAGGGTAGCGAGGCAGTTTTCAGGGGTGGGTACTACAAAACGATATTTTACTCTCTTTTAATATCTGGCGAAGATCTTGTTCCTAATATTACTAAGCCTTTTGGCAATGGATTAGGCTATTATAGGTATGACAGATTCTATACAGCGCAATATGGATTAGTGCTATGGATTCTTTTACTTGGATATCCTGGAGCAATTTTTTTCATGGTTTTTATTGCATATATGTTTAAAGTTCATGTTTTTCCAGCACTGATATCTCAGGAACGTCGAATTGAACGGTATGTTGCACTGGCTTTTGTTGCGCAAACATTTTGTGAATTTCAAGAAGGCTCTTGGCTTTCGCTAAACTATTTGTTTACTACTGCGATATTAGTATTATTGAAAGCATATTCGTTTAGATCAAGGAAACGGCAATTTAATAGCGTGCAATCCACAGCGTCTTTAAGGTGGACAGCAGCAACAGGGTGAGAGAGATTTGACGCTGGAGTCGCTTTTCCGCATATGGAGAGGTCTGTCGAGGGGAACTATTGAATAAGGAAAAACAAATTGCTTGTGTAACTGGCGCTTCAGGAATGGTTGGAAGTAAAATTGTCCAGTTATTAATATTAAAAGGTTATAAGGTTAGAGCGTTAAGCCGGAATCAATATTTAGATGACCCGAATATTGAATATTTTTGTGGCGGGCTTGGGGATGAGGAAGTCCTCAAGCATTTCTTGAGGAATGCTCACCTTCTTTTCCACTGTGCTGCTGAATTAAGAGATCAATCAAAAATGTGGGATGTGAATGTCCTCGGAACTGAGCGGGTATTGCGGATAGTCGGAAAGTCCAACATCCGATACTTGTGTTATATAAGTAGCGCTGGCGTAGTGGGAATAACAAACATTAAACGGGTCGACGAAAAAACCAAGTGTAATCCACAGGATACCTATGAGCGAAGCAAGTGGGCGGCTGAACAACTTGTTGCGAAAGGTATTGACGGATGCCAAATTGTAATTCTGCGGCCACAAGAAATGATTGACAATAAACGGCCAGGAGCTCTCGGTTTACCAATACGCGGCTCATGGTTGGACCGGATTGAGGTATTTTTAAAGGGAGGAGAATGTGCTCATCTTCTGCATGCAGAAGATGTTGCGGAAGCTGCAATGTATTTTGTTTCACGTCCTTTCACAACACCTCAGTGTTTTTTTGTTTCCTGTGACCATGAACCTCTGAACACGTTTGCAGGGTTGTGGTCTCTTTATAGAACATATAAGAATAGTGGTCCTGTTGGCAGTGTGCGGCCTGTGCTGCACCTGCCAATAATTATTCCACATCTATTGCGGAAATTATTCCGCGGCAGAGGTAATCGTGGCGATGTCCGCTATTCATCTGAAAAGCTTATCTCGGAAGGATTCAAATTTCATCTTGGGCTTGAAGGAGCGGTGAAAAAGATAATTTCAGCACCTGATTCAAACGGTTATGAAAATATTAAACGTTAATATGTCCCTGGATCCGGTGACCGGAGGGGGAACCGTTGAACGGACCTTTCAGATGACCCGATCTTTGTTTAGAGCTGGTATAGGATGCACGGTTCTGACCACCGACTTAGGTCTAACAGAGGCACGCGTAAAGGCCATGGAAGGAATAAATGTCATTGCGTTACCTTGTATCAATAAACGTTTCTATATATTGAAATCCTCATACAGGAATATCAAAAATATTGTTCAGGCAGTTGATATTGTCCATCTTATGGGCCATTGGACTTTCATAAACGCACTGGTTTATCTTGCTGTACATCGACTTAATAAGCCGTATGTAGTATGTCCTGCTGGGGCGCTTCCAATCTATGGAAGGTCAAAATATATAAAAATGTTATATAATTTTGCTATTGGCAGCGATATAATTCGCAATGCAAATGCTCATATCGCTATAGCTGCAAACGAAATTAAGCAATTTCAAGATTACGGAGTTACTGCGGATAAAGTTTTGTTGATTCCAAATGGTATAAATACTGAGGAATTTCAAGAAAGTGACATTGATGGTTTCCGTGAAAAATATAGGCTAGGTAGTAATCCTTTCATACTTTTTATGGGCCGCTTGAATTTTATAAAAGGGCCTGATTTGCTCTTGCATGCTTTTAGTAAAATTATGAATGAAATACAGAATTACCATTTAGTCTTTGTTGGCCCAGATGGAGGTATGCTGACAAAGTTAAAAAAGATGGCTACGGAATTTAATGCTAGTAATCGTGTTCATTTTCTCGGTTATTTGGGCGGGCCAGATAAGATTCAGGCATATTATGCTGCGGACTTGGTAGTTATTCCCTCTAGGCAGGAAGCCATGTCGATTGTTGTGCTTGAAGCCGGAATAACGGGGACGGCTATATTGATGACGAATCAATGTGGTTTTGATGAAGTGGCCAGAGTCGGTGGAGGGATGGTGGTCCCGGCATCCGTTGATGGGCTGCAAGAAGGCCTTTTTGAAATCCTTAGGTACCCTGGCAAATTGAAACCAATGGGGGCAAATCTTAAAAAGCACGTAATAGAAATATTTTCATGGGAGTCTGTGATAATTAAATATATAGATTTATTTAAGAAAATATTGGGGAGAGATATGTAATGGATAAAAATGAAACAAACGAACAAAATCCTCAAGCAGAGCCTGTGGTTTTCATCCAAAAACTTGCTCAAGAAACGACATCTTTAGAACGTCAATTTTTATGTTCTTTTGAAGAACTTTCCCTTTTCGATAGTTTTCAAAAAGCAAACGCAATTTTTATAAAACCAAATTTGACATACCCGACCTATAAAAAGGGAGTCACTACGCGCAAGGATTTTATTGAAAGTTTTGTTTCAGCCCTCCGGCAGATTAATTCCACTACAATAATTTATATTGGTGAAGGGGAAGGTGGATATAATAGTTATTCTATGACCGAAGCAATGCGGAACATGGGATTTTTTGAGATAGAAAAGAAATATCCAAATGTAAAGATTGTAAATATTTCCGAACAACAATCGGCTACGGTTGAACTTGAGGCAAATGGTAAGCCATATTTAATTAATCTTCCGTCTCTATTTCTAAATGATATTGATTTTTCGATATCCTGCCCTTTACCGAAAGTTCATTGTATGACGAAAATCACACTTTCCATTAAGAATCAGTGGGGTTGCTTACCAGACACCATGCGTCTAAAGAATCATTTTGTTTTTGATGATATTATCGGGCAAATTTGTAATAAACTTAAATTCCGTTATGCCTTTCTTGATGGGAAGTACGGTTTGAATAATAATGGCCCAATGGTTGGAGATCCAGTGGAGCTTAATTGGTTCGCAGCATCCAATTCACTGGGTGCTTTTGATATGATCGTATCTGAGATGATGGGATTTGACTGGGAAAAGATTGGACACTTGAAGATGGCAAATAAATACGGACTTATCCCGAAAAGGAATGATATAAACGTAATTGGAGATATTGAATCTCTAAGAAAAATATTCATCCTGAAAAGAGACTTATGGAATTATCCTGGATTGGCCGCGTTTCACTCCAGCAAACTGACGCATCTATTTTATTTCTCAATATTCTCCAAGCCTCTGCATGATATAATGTACACATTTAGAAAAAGACCCATATGACTAATTCGAAGAGTCAAGAGTTATTAAAGTAATAGTCAATGAGTTAATGCAAGGGGTTTTATGAGAGTTTTAATTATTACGCATATTTTCTGGCCTGAAGGAGCCGATTTTAAAAATCTTGCTTTAGCAACAAAACTTGTTGAGCATGGACATGATGTGACAGTACTGACAGCTTTTCCGAACTATCCTCTCGGTCGTTTGTACGATGGGTACAAACTTTCCTGGCGACAGTGGGAACAGGTGAACGGTGTTCGTATCCTGAGAGTTCCGCTCTATCCAGACCATAGCAATTCCGGAATGAAAAGAATCCTTAATTATGGAACCTTCACCTTATCCGTATCAACCATAGGCATAGCATTAACGGGTAAGGTCGATGTGGTTTTCGTTTATTCTCCCCCGATGACTCTAGGGTTGGCTGCAGGACTTTTTAAATACTTGCACCGAGCTCCAATACTATTAGATGTTGTTGATTTGTGGCCTGATGCAATCATAGGAAGTGGCATGGTTTCGTCCGATTACCTTGTAAGAAGTTCCGGCTGGATTGCTCAGAGAGCCTATCGTCTGGCAGATAAAATAACTGTTCTTACAGATGGTTATGCCTCACGACTGGTATCGATCGGGGTTCCGAAAGAAAAAATCTTGGTCATGCCTCCTTGGGCTGATCGTAAACTATATTACAGGACAAACCGCAGCGTGGAATTCGGTGAAAAATATAACTTGGAAGGTAAGTTCTGCATAATACACGCTGGGAATATTGGGCCGTTCCAGGATATTGAAAATGTTTTAGCTGCTGCCGATCTGGTGCGTGATGTTGATACGTTACGAATCATTTTTGTCGGCGCTGGTCGGGACTTGGAAGGGATGATTAAGCGGAAAGAATTGCGTAAATTGGACAATGTTATTTTTGCCGGCAGTTATCCTGCCGAAGAAATGTCTGGCATCTTTGCTTGGGGAAAAGCTTTATTTGTCAGCTTACGTTCAGATCCTTATCTCGCCATCAATCTGCCAAGCAAGGTGCCTTCATACATGGCTGCTGGTTGCCCTATCGTTGCCTGTGCCGACGGAGAAGTAGAACGACTGGTGAACAACTACCGTTTAGGGATTAGTTGCAAGCCGGGAAAGCCCGCCATATTAGCCGATACCTTTATGCGGTTTATGGATTTACCTGAAAAGGAGCGTTACGAGATGGGAACACGCAGCAGGTTAGTATTTGAACAGTTGTATGATAAGGATGTTTTAATCGATAAGTATATCACTATACTGGAAACGATGACGAGCAGACAACCTGTTCCAATAAATTAATATTTCACCTGTTGAGCTCGATATGCTATGCACAATTAACCATAATGAAACCGATAGGATCAATGCCATTTACTCGCAACGTGGATATGATAACGACCCAGAGTACAGCGACATCAACCCTGTTTATCTCCATAGAATGCATAGTGTAGAGCGTGCCACACTGGCCGCTCTAAAAAATGTAGGTTTTCATACAAAGCTGGCTGATCTGAAAGTTCTCGATTTCGGCTGCGGCAATGCCCGATGGTTTGGGCGCTGGATTGCCTGGGGCGCCACACCTGCAAATCTTACAGGTGTTGACGTGCGAGCGAAGGCCATTGAGATGGCGAGTGATAAGTTTCCGCAATGCATCTTCCAAACGATGATCCCAAGACATATACCCTTTGCTAATGAATCTTTTGATATAGTTTTTCAGAATGTGGTGTTTTCCTCGATGCTCGACAGTGATTTGAGACATGAGACCGCGGCTGAGATGGTGAGGGTATTGAAACCAAATGGTGTAATTCTCTGGTGTGATTTCATTTTTGATAATCCCAATAATCCAAATGTGAAGGCTGTGAAGAGACTCGATATTAAAAACTTATTTCCTGACGTTGAAGAGTTGCTAATGAAGCGGATTATATTGGCACCACCAATTGCAAAGATTTTAGTACCGCTTTCATGGCTTGCAGCAGAATTTACAGAATCGTGTTTCCCTTTTTTAAGAACACACGTATTTGCTGTACTTCGAAAACGAGAATTAAACAGTTCCACATCCTTGAAGGAAGCAATCTAATAGCGGATTTCCTGGGCATCAGCGGTATCAGGCGCCCTTGCGTGTCCTTTCGGCTGATATAAAAGTTTTAGAGATCGGATATGACAATTGAAAGGCAAGGATCATGAAAGTTCCCTTTGCGATTCCTGAATTTGGCACAGAAGAGATTCAAGAAGTAACCGATGTAATTCGAAGCGGTTGGCTGACAACCGCGTCTCGATGTGCGCAATTTGAGAAGAACTTTGCGGAGTATGTTGGCGCAAAGCATGCTCTGGCGGTAAATTCCGCGACTGCCGCACTTCATCTTGGTGTTGAGGCTTTGGGGATTAAACCCGGCGATAAGGTTTTGGTTCCGACATTTACTTTTACCGCAACGGCCGAGGTTGTAAGATATCTGGGGGCCGATCCGGTTTTTATGGACTGCGATCGTAATACATTTTGCATAACTGCGAAACAAATTGAAAATGCGGTGGAAGATGCAAGCTCGAAACGCCCAAGAGGAATTGCCTCTGGATTCCACAGGGGAAGTAAATCCGGAAAATTGAAGGCGATCATTCCTGTTCACTTTGGGGGTCATCCGTGTGATATGGATTCTATACTCGAGCTTGCGACGAAAAATAGCTTGAAGGTTGTGGAAGATGCCGCTCATGCAATTCCAACTCGGTATAAAGGAAGGTTGATAGGAACGTTCGGGGATGTTACATGCTTCAGCTTCTATGCAAATAAAACAATGACAACCGGCGAAGGGGGAATGCTCTGTACTGATGACCATGAGATTGCAAAGAGGGTGAAGATCATGAGGCTTCACGGGATCAACGAGGATGTCTGGGATCGCTTTTCTACGGGGGCATCGTGGGAATATAATGTTGTGGCTCCCGGTTTTAAATATAATATGCCTGATATAAATGCCGCCCTTGGAATTCACCAACTAAAGAAGGTTGACCTTTTTCGTGAAAAACGTGAGCGAATAGCGAGAATTTATTATGAAGAGCTTGGAAATATCACAGGGTTGATTCTTCCTCGGATAAATTGCGATATGAAAGACCATTCTTGGTACATTTTTATTGTTCTTATGGATCGTGATAGAATAAGGCACAGTCTTGGACGGAATGAGTTCATAACTGAAATGACGAAGCGAAACATCGGAACAAGTGTTCATTATAAGCCACTTCACCGAATGACCTATTACAAGGAAAAGTATGGACTAAAGCCCGAGATGTTTCCAAATGCCGAGTTGGTTTTTGAAAAATGTGTAAGTATTCCCATTTTTTCTGCCATGACGGATCTGCAGTTAGAATATGTGATTGAGAGTATAAAGGATATTTTGTAGTAAAACAGATGCCAAATAAATATGAAAGGTTCGGCAAGCGGCTTTTTGATATGATTTGCTCTACCGTTGGATTGCTGTTGCTTTTACCGCTTTTTGCTGTTGTGTCATTATTCATTAAGATAGATTCACCAGGGTCGATCTTTTTTTTTCAAAAAAGAATGGGGCGCGACTGTAAACCGTTTAATTTAATAAAATTTCGTTCCATGACAGCCATCAATGACATAGGGGAATGTCAATTTAATCCTGGCGATGAATCCAGAGTTACAAGAATAGGACGTTTCCTTCGGAAAACGAAAATTGATGAACTGCCTGAACTGTTAAATGTTTTAATAGGAGAAATGAGCATTGTGGGACCGAGGCCGGAGGTGCTTAAATATCGACATATATACGTTGGAAAGTTCACGCCTCTTTTGTCTTTAAGGCCTGGCATTACCGATTTTGCATCCATTAAGTATCGCAATGAGGAAGAACTGTTGAGACAGAGTCCTCATCCTGAGAAGATGTATCGTGAGACAATACTTAAGGACAAGCTGGAGTTGTGCCTGAAGTATAAGCAAATGATCAGTTTTAAGACTGATTTAAGTATCATTTTTACCACCTTGGGAAGTATTTTGTGGAGACACTCAAAGGCCTGTTAACGGACAAGCAGATGATTCACTCGTTCGCCAGTATATGACCCGCCAATTTTACATGCCCAATGAGTGAATAACATGAAATATCGGGTTCTTGTCTCTTCTCTCAATTTCCTTTCTGTTGTCGATCGCTATCGTCGTGACTTTGATGCACAAGGTATCGAAGTGTTAACCGTTCCCGTGAACGAGCGACTTGAAGAAGATGAACTTCTGCGAGTCATTGATGACATCGATGGTGTGATTTGTGGGGATGACCGCTTTACCGAGAAAGTGCTGCTCGCCGCACATAGGCTCAAGGTGATTTCGAAATGGGGGACGGGTATTGATTCGATCGATCGTGAGGTGGCCGGACGTCGGGGCATTCGTGTGTGCAACACCGTGGATGCTTTCACCGAGCCGGTTTCCGATTCAGTACTTGGCTATCTTCTTGCGTTTGCGCGCAGACAACCTTGGATGACAGTGGATATGCGTGCCGGCAGATGGGAGAAGATCCCAGGGATAACTTTACAGGAATGCACCTTGGGCGTAATCGGTGTCGGAAATATTGGAAAGAGGGTAATCCGGAAAGCAGCAGCGTTCGGCATGAAGATTCTTGGTCAAGATATTCAGGAGATTCCGGATGATTTCATCCGGGTAACAGGAATGCAAGTCGTTGATAAAGATGAATTGCTTGCCAAGGCGGACTTTGTGAGCTTGCACCCGGATCTTAACGCGACATCGTTCCATCTCATATCTGATCGAGAGTTTTCCCTGATGAAGCCTACTGTTGTGTTAATCAATACCTCGCGCGGCCCTGTTGTTAATGAACAAGCTTTTATCACTGCGCTGGAAGAAAAGCGTATTAATGGTGCTGCCCTCGATGTTTTTGAGATCGAACCCCTCCCGTCGGATAGTCCGCTTAGACGTTTTGATAACGTTATGCTTGCACCACATAATTCCAGCAGCAGCCCGATGGCTTGGGAGAAGGTTCACATCAACACCATGAAGAATCTTATTGAGGGGCTGCAGGCCGGGCGCGGTCCCGAGAGCATGAACCCGTTGGAAGTCAATTAAAGCGAGTTGATAATCGGAGGAGTCATGTTTACACGTAAAACCCTCTTGATCACCGGCGGCACTGGATCCTTCGGCAATGCAGTCTTGCGCCGATTTCTCGATACCGATATCAATGAAATCCGTGTCTTCAGCCGCGACGAAAAGAAGCAGGAAGACATGCGCATCAGCTTGTCAAACCCCAAGGTAAAGTTCTACATCGGCAACGTCCGCGACTATGACAGCCTTCTTTACGCCATGGAAGGCGTCGACTACGTCTTCCAGGCCGCCGCCCTGAAGCAAGTCCCCTCCTGCGAGTTCTACCCGTTGGAAGCCGTCAAGACCAACGTCCTCGGGACCGAAAACGTCCTCAACGCCGCCGTCGCCAAAGGAGTCGAACGGGTCATCGCACTGAGCACGGACAAGGCGGTCTATCCGATCAATGCCATGGGTTTCTCCAAGGCCATGATGGAAAAAATCCTGGTCGCCAAATCCCGCTTCGTCGATCCGAAGAAAACCACCCTCTGCTGCACCCGCTACGGCAACGTCATGGCCTCCCGCGGTTCGGTCATCCCCCTGTTCATCACACAGATCAAGGAGGGGAATCCACTGACCGTCACCGATCCGAACATGACCCGTTTTCTGATGTCCCTGGACGATGCCGTCGACTTGGTGCTATATGCCTACCAGCATGGCAAGCAGGGCGATACCTTTGTGCAGAAGGCCCCGGCCTCGACCATCGGCGACCTGGCTCGGGCGCTGTTGGAACTGTTCGAAGCCGATAACGGGATCAAGGTCATCGGCACCCGCCATGGCGAAAAACTCCATGAGACCCTTCTGACCCGCGAGGAGATGGCCCACGCCAAGGACCTCGGCAGCTATTACCGGATCCCTGCCGATAACCGCGACCTGAACTACAACAAGTATTTCGTGGAAGGGGAAAAAGAGCATTCTCTGGCCGAGGACTACAACTCGAACAATACAGAACGTCTCGGTATTCCCCGGATCAAGGAAAAGCTGCTCGGCCTGGAATTGGTGCGGAAAGAACTGGCGGAGTGGCGGGGACTATTGAAATCATGAGAACAATGGTGACGGGGGGAGCCGGATTCATAGGGTCGAACCTCGTAAAGCAACTTATGCTCGACGGGCATGAAGTCACGGTATTGGATAACCTGCTCTCCGGATACCGATGCAATCTGGATCCCTTCCCGGAAGTCCGTTTTGTCGAAGGCGATGTGCGGGACGATGCCGCTGTGGCGGATGCGATCAAGGGGGTGGAAGTCGTATTTCATCTCGCTGCCTCCGTGGGGAATAAACGATCGATAGACCACCCGATTACCGATGCGGAGATCAATGTCCTTGGTACCCTTCGCGTCTTGGAGGCGGCGCGTCGCGAGGGGGTGAGGAAGATCGTCACGTCCTCTTCCGCCGGTATTTTCGGCGAACTGACGACCCTCCCGATCCGTGAGGATCACCCGGTGGAGCCCGATTCCCCGTACGGTTGCACGAAGTTGTGCGAAGAGAAACAGTGTCTGGCGTATGCGAAGCTGTACGACATCGAGGCAGTCTGTCTCCGATATTTCAATGTGTATGGTCCAAACCAGCGATTTGACGCCTATGGAAATGTAATCCCGATCTTTGCTTTCAAGATGTTGCGGGGAGAGACGTTGACGATATTCGGGGACGGGGAGCAGACTCGCGATTTCATCAACGTGCGCGATGTGGTCCAGGCGAATATCAAGGCCGCTAATGCCGTGGGTGTATCCGGGGCCTTCAACATGGGTAGCGCGGGGAGGATCACGATCAACAACCTCGTGAACCTCCTCAGAGAGGCCTCGGGCATCGAACCTATATTCGTGCACGGGCCGCCAAGGCCTGGGGATGTGCGGCATAGTTTGGCGGATATATCCGCCGCCAGGAAAGCATTCGGATTCGAACCGACCGTCTCCCTTCAAGCGGGATTGAAAGAATATATGGATTGGGCCAAAGAGGAGGCGATCCGTTCTTGAAAATACTTGTTCTCGGCGGGGAGGGAATGCTGGGGCACAAGATGTATCAGACGCTCCTGTCCCGCTATCCCGATACCACATGTACCGTTGCGCGTCCGTTGAGCGCCCCTTTCTACCAGCGGATCGATCTGTTCCGTCAAGGCCGTGTGATCGACAAGATCGACGCCATGGATTTTCCGCGCCTCCATGAGATCCTCGATGCCGAGCGGCCGGGCTACATTGTAAATTGGCTCATCGCGTAATCGAGTGGGTGGAATGTGACCATTTCAGATCTCGGGCAGCATGCAAGTGAGAACCTTCAGGCGAAGGTACTCTTCGTCCCGGAGTCCGTACGC
>Ga0209212_1001870_pt1 | contig 31957 bp, 37 predicted proteins | sample RifGroC2_FD_183996 | JGI IMG/M metagenome (GOLD analysis project Ga0209212, IMG submission 183996) | Groundwater microbial communities from Rifle, Colorado, USA - Groundwater C2 (SPAdes) (version 2) | ecosystem: Environmental > Aquatic > Deep subsurface > Groundwater | place: Rifle, Colorado...
CCGTCATGGGGAAACAGCCTGGAACCGGGGAAAGATTTTTCGTGGCGTGTATGATATTCCGCTGAACGAGAATGGCTGCACGCAGGCACGCCAGTTAGCAAAGGCGTTGGCTTCCCGTCGTATTGACAATGCGTATAGCAGTCCGCTTTCCAGAGCAAAAAGGACAGCGCAGATTGTGCTTGAATCACATGAAATCGAGGCAATAGTTCACGAGGGATTGAAAGATTTCAACTACGGGCAATGGACAGGCCTGGAAGATGAGGTTGTGGCCCGTAGATGGCCAGAGGAACACAATTGTTGGATAGCCACACCCCATGCTATCCGGCCCCCTGGAGGAGAAACGCTCCGAGAGGTTTTCGACAGGGCTTTTGATGTTGTTGAAGAAATTGCCCAAAAACACGACGGACAAACTGTTGCGATCTTTGCTCATCGGGTCGTGAACAAGCTTCTGGTTTTGGGGATGCTTACGCTTGAACTGGAACGTTTTCCTTTTATCCGTCAGGATAATTGTTGTTTCAACGAATTCGAGTGGACCGAAAAGGGGTGCGTCGTAATCAACCTGAATGATACAAGCCATCTCCGACAAGCGGGAATAGATCTGCTCAAGGCGGATTTTTAAATGAAATTGCTATGGTCATAAAAGAGAAAATACCAGAAGCGAACATTGTATTGGCAGGGCACACGGACAGCTCCGGTACAGAAAAGTACAACGATAATCTTTCACTGCTAAGGGCGAAAGCCGTAGAATCTTATCTTAAAGATAAACGCGGCATGCCTCCTGATCGGATTATCGTCAAAGGTTACGGGGAAAATGCTCCGATTGCCACAAATGAGACAAAGGAAGGTCAAGCAAGAAATCGACGCGTTGAGCTGCTGGCCGCAGGAAAAGAAGGGCCGGCCGAACGGCTAACCCCCTGATTTCATTTGGTGCCGGAGGTCGGAATCGAACCGACATGCCCTTGCGAACGGGGGATTTTGAGTCCCCTGCGTCTACCAGTTTCACCACTCCGGCGCGCCGTGATTATTATGAGGGGGTTCCCAAATGTCAAGATAAATGTATTGACATGTGTGAAGCCCTGTGTTAGGAGAGCCACTTTAAACAATAGCCAAGCCTGTGGGGTTGTAGCTCAGCTGGGAGAGCGCTTGAATGGCATTCAAGAGGCCGCGAGTTCGATCCTCGCCAGCTCCACCAGAAATAATAAGGGGTTAAGCTGCTTGCTTAGCCCTTTTTTTCTGTGCCGCCCCAACAGCGGCCCCTTTATAGGGAAAAGGTTCTTGGATAGGGTTACCAGCAGGAAGTTGTTTCTGCAAAGCGAACGATTCGCACAGATCACCGACGGCGGCGGCAAGTACATGCCGGGCGCCACGGAACATGACAGAGCTTGCGTAACTACCCTGCGGCGGCAACAGTCACCGTTAATTTACGCGAACAGACGGTTCGCGACATCACAGCAAAGCAATTTGCAGAGCTTCATCGAGCTGAGAGTGCGCTTGGCAAGAGGGAGTCAAGGAGCATTTTCAGTGAATTTTGAACAGTTTTCTTTCGACCCGGCGATCTTCGCCGGAATCAGGGCCGCTGGCTACGCAACGCCTACTCCGATCCAGGAAAAGGCCATCCCCCTCGTGCTCGCAGGGCGCGACGTACTGGGGCTGGCGCAGACCGGCACCGGCAAAACCGCGGCCTTTGTCCTGCCCATTCTCCAGAGGCTTGCAAAAGGCGTCTCACGCCGGACGCGCGCCCTCATCGTTGCGCCCACGCGCGAGCTCGCCGAGCAGATCCACCAGACGATTGTCGATCTTGGCAAAGGCGCCAAGGTGAAGAGCATCTCCATCTATGGCGGCGTGAGCAAGGGGCCCCAGGCCGCCGCATTGCGGCGCGGCGTGGAGATCGTCGTCGCCTGTCCGGGTCGACTTCTCGACCACCTCGGCGACGGCGGCATCGATCTGTCTCATGTGGAGGTGCTGGTGCTCGATGAGGCCGACCGCATGTGCGATATGGGCTTCCTGCCCGACATCCGCCGCATCCTCCGATATCTGCCGGCGAAGCGCCAGACACTTTTCTTCTCCGCCACCATGCCGCAGGATATCCGCGGCCTGGCGGACAGCATCCTCAAAAATCCGGCCACGGTGCAGATCGGGATGATCGCACCCGCGGAGACCGTTTCTCACGCGCTCTATCCGACCCCCGACGGCCTCAAGACGAAACTCCTCTTGGCGATGTTGCAGCAGACGGCCACCGGGCGGGTCCTGATCTTCACGCGGACCAAACATCGCGCCAAGAACCTGGCCCGGGACCTGGAGAAAAACAGTTTCCGCGTTTCGGCGCTCCAGGGCAACATGACACAGAACCACCGGCAGGACGCGATCAGCGGCTTTCGGGACGGAAAATACGATATCCTGGTCGCCACTGACATCGCTTCGCGCGGCATAGATGTATCGGAAATCTCCCACGTGATCAATTTCGACATGCCCAACACGGTCGACGCCTACACCCATCGCATCGGCCGGACGGGCCGCGCCTGCCAGACCGGCGAGGCATTCACGTTCGCCGCGCAGGCGGATGAGATGATGGTGCGCGAGATCGAACATGTTCTGGGCGCACGGATCGAACGGCGGCGGCTGCCCGATTTCGACTACGGCAGCATGGCGCCGGAGGGCACGCTTTCCCAGGGCCGCCCGAACGCGCCGGGATGCCCGCAAATGCACAGGGAGCGCAACCAGGTCCGCGGCCAAGCCGTCCGCCGGGCATCGCCAACGTCGTCCGCAAAGAGGGCGGCGCAGCCGCACGCCGGTAATGAGGCCGGCGCAATCTATACGTCCCACCGCCGCCCACTGCAACGGCGCAGGCAATTCTCCACATCGGGGAAATGCGCTTGGTAATGGACGAAAATCGCTTGCCAAAAAGTGGGAAAAACTATTTGACATCTCCCGGTCACCTTTCTAAGGGGCATTGCAGTCAAACCCGATCCATATGACTTGCCGTGCGCGTCGATAGCCATAAACTTCCGTGAGAATATCCCCTAAAATATAGGACACCGGGAAAATGACGATCGCCGCCGGAAGAAAAAACGGACCAATAGCAATGGGCTTGATCGCAATGATATTCGAGACAACCAAGCAGGTCACAAATAGACCCGTCAGGGCGGGGAAAAACCGGCAACGCATGAGAGGAGGAACTTTTTCTTTGATTGCCGTGTTATCTCTTAAATTCCGCATCCACAGAAATACTGATGCCGCCTCTAACGGCGAACTCGGCGGTAATTTTGCACCAACGCGGCGCCAGGGTGCTGACTATATCGTCTAAAATGACATTGCTGACGTGCTCATGGAATGTTCCTTGATTACGGAAAGACTGCAGGTAGAGTTTAAGAGATTTTGATTCGAGGATAAGCGTATCCGGAATGTACCGGATTGTTATCTTTGCAAAATCCGGTTGCCCTGTTAACGGACAGACACAGGTAAACTCCTCGGTAAGCATTGTGACCACATAATCCCGCTCTGGATGATGATTGGGAAATGTCTCCAATTTCCGAGCAGGTATAATCTTTTCTTTTCCCAGGACCGTTAAACTCTTAAGGTCCGATTTTGCGGTCAACCTTTTTTTCATCTAATGATGATCCCCTTATCAAGCATGTTCAAAATGTGAGGCGTGAGGGGAAGAGATAGTGTTGCCCGCAGATCCTGAGCGCCCTTTACAGATCCTTGAAGTCCCTTGTGAACTTCAGCCGTCCTTCCTTGAGAAGGGCCGCCTTGCTCCCCTCGATCCAGGATCGGAAGGTCTCGCCCCTCTTCGCCTGCAACAGGTATTTCGCGATGGCATCCTTCTGCGAGGCAAACCCTTTGTCGTCCCCCTTGTCCCTCCCCTTGAACCGGATGATGGCGTAATTCCCATCGACCGGATAAACCTGATCCGGATAGGGTTTCTTTTCGGAGATCTGATAGAGGGCTTCCGTCAGCCCCACCGAGGCGCCCAGTCCTGGAACTGCCCCGCCGGGCTGGAACAGCCCCGTTTCCGCGACCTTCAGACCCTTCTCCCGCGCCACGCCTTCCAGACCCTCGCCTTTCTTAAGACGGGCGAGGAGGGCTTCGGCCTCCTTTTTCGCCAGACTATCCGCCTCCGTCTCCCGGTACTTCTTCTCCACCTCCGCCTCGATCTCCTTCAGAGCAGGCACATAGGGGGTCTTACGGGCGACAATCTTGACGATATAGTACCCCTTCTCCCCCGGGAGCACCCGGCTGATCTCATTTTTCTCCAGTTGCGGGACGATCTTGGCAAAATCCGCGATCGATCTGAACTCCGGGGGCGGTTCGCTGAGACGGAAAAGTCCGGTCGTATGGACCGTCAGCTTCTTCTGGGCCGCATAGGCGTCGAGGTTCTCTTCCTGATAGATCGTGTCGTGGGCCTTCCTGGCCTCATCCGAGGCTGCATACATCCCGTTGATCAGACTCAGCTCGGCCACAATCCCGGCCTTGACCTCAGTTAAAGGCTGCGCCTTTTTATCCTTCGTCCATTGATCCTTGTGACGCTCGTAATAATCGGCCGCCTCGGCATCGGAAACCTTGACGGCCGATGCGTAATCCCGCCCCAGGAAGGCCAGGTATTTGATCTGCGCCTGCTCGGGAACGCGGAACTGCCCCTCATGGGCCTTTAAAAACGCCTCCAGATCGGCCGGCGACGGCTTGATCCCGGCAGCGAATGTCTTCGGGGAGAGCTGAATGAAATCGAGGGCGATCTTTTCGTTTTGAATCCGGTAGAGGTCATAGGCCTCCTGATCGGACACCTTCACGGCGTCCTGGATCAGGTTCTCCACCTTCAGGGTGATCAGCATCTTCCGCTGGATCTCTTCGAACTCCTCCGCGGTCATCTTGTTGGTCCGGAGGGTCTGGTCATAGATCCGTTCATTGAAAGCGCCGTTTCTCTGAAAGGCGGGGTAGGAAAGGATGGCGGCCTTGACGTCCTGGTCGGTCACCTGGACGTTCAGCTCTTCCGCTTTCTCCAGTACGACCGCCTGATTGATCAGATTGTCGAGCGCCTGCTGTTTGAGGTTCAGGCTCTTGAGTATCTCCTCCGTCAGTCCTTGGCCGAGACGCTGGCGGTACAACTCTATCAGATTCTGGTGCTCCCGCTGAAAATCGACATAGACGATCGGCTTGCCGTCGATCACGGCGATCCGCTCCGCCCTCTGTCTTCCCCCCATCGAGCCGAAATAGAATATGAAGACCACGATGATGATCCCCAGAATGATCTTCATGAGCCAGTTTCTGGCGTGCTTTCTCATGAGGTTGAGCATTGCAATCTTCCCCCATACTTTCCAAAAATTCGCGATGTCCGAAAAACCGGGTTTCCCGGGAATCGCCTAAGAGCGGCCATCCCGGAAATTTCCTGTTCCATGGCGCCCCGTTTACGTCCGGCTTAGTAATATTGTCACCCCTAAAATGCAATGATTTTTTGGAAAAATGGATTGATAAGGGCAGGGAAATAAGGTATAGAGATTTCCTGATCGGAAGTATCCTTTCGATTGTGAATGCAAATTTACCGGATCATCAGGAGGGAACGAACTTGCTCTTCGATTTTATTTTAGGAAAGTTTTCCAACGACCTGGCTATCGATCTGGGAACGGCCAACACCCTCGTGTATGTCAGAGGAAAGGGGATCGTGCTCAACGAGCCCTCTGTCGTCGCCGTCCACAAGAACTCCAAGGGGGAAAAGAAGGTCCTGGCCGTAGGCACGGAAGCCAAGAAGATGCTGGGGCGGACGCCGGGAAATATTGTCGCCATCCGTCCCATGCGGGACGGGGTGATCGCCGACTTCGACATCACGGAGGCGATGCTTCGGCACTTCATCCTCAGCGTCCACAACCGCCGCACCCTGGTGAGGCCGCGGATCATAGTCTCCATCCCCTCCGGGATCACCCAGGTCGAGAGGCGGGCCGTCCGGGAGACGGTGGAATCGGCCGGGGCAAGGGAGATCTATCTGATCGAGGAACCGATGGCGGCGGCGATCGGCGCGGGACTGCCGATCACCGAACCGGTCTGCTCGATGGTCGTGGACATCGGCGGGGGGACGACGGAAGTGGCGGTTATCTCGCTCGCCGGGATCGTCTATTCGAAATCCGTCCGGGTAGCCGGGGACAAGATAGACGACGAGATCATCCAGTATATTAAGCGCAAGTACGGCCTCCTCATCGGAGAGAGATCGGGAGAGAACATCAAGATGGAGATCGGCAACGCCTACCCCGATCCCAACCAGGAGGTCCGAAAGATGGAGGTCAAGGGAAGGGATCTGATCTCCGGCATCCCGAAGATCGTGGAGATCAATTCCGATGAGATCCGGGAGGCGATCATGGAACCGATCAGCATCATCGTGGACGCCATCAAGGACGCCCTGGAGAATGCCCCTCCCGAACTGGCCGGAGACATCGTCGACCGGGGGATCGTCCTCACCGGAGGTGGGGCGCTGCTCAGGAACATCGATATGCTGATCCGGGCGGAGACGGGACTTCCCATCACGATCGCGGAGGAACCGCTCACCACAGTCGCCAGAGGCGCCGGCATCGCCCTTGACCAGCTGGATGTCCTCAAAGAGGTGACGTTCCAGGTCTGAGGCATGTTGATCCCCAGGAAATACCGATCCATTGCGGTGGCAGCCGTTCTGCTGATCATCTCTCTAACCGTCCTCTCCTTCAGCGCGATCCGGCTGTCCGAAACAGGGTTCCTGAGGAAAATGGTCCTGGAGGCGGCAGCCCCCGTCGAAGACACGATCAATATCTCGCTCCAAAACCTCCACGATGTCTGGAAGCGGTACCTTTTCCTCGTCGGCCTGGATGATGAAAACCGACGGCTCCGGAAGCGGAACGCCGGCCTGACGGAACAGCTCAACCGTTACCGCGAGGGATCCCTGGAGGCGATGCGTCTCCGGAAGCTCCTCGAGCTCAGGGAAAGCTTCCCGCAGCGGGCCGTGGCCGCGAGGGTGATCGACCGCAACCGCTCTTCTCTGTTCAAGACGCTCCTGATCAATAAGGGAACGGCCGACGGCCTGCGGGTGGGTCTTGCGGTCCTATCCGACCAGGGGGTGGTGGGAAGGATCATCGAAACATCCTGGCATGCCTCGCGGGTCCTGCTCCTCATCGATGGAAACAGCAATATCGATGGCCTTATCCAGCGGAGCCGCGCCCAGGGGATCCTCCAGGGCGCCGGATCGGCGGGCTGCAGCCTGAAATACATCTCCCGGGCGGAGGAGGTCCTGGCGGGCGATGTGGTGATCTCCTCCGGCCTCTCCGGGGTCTTACCCAAAGGGCTGCTCCTTGGCGTCGTCACCGGGGCTTCCCGCAAAGAAGGGGGCCTTTTTCAGAAGATCGACGTGGCGCCCGCCGTCGATTTCGAAAAGTTAGAGGAGGTTCTGGCCCTCACCACGGATATGAAGCCGAAACCATGATATATTACCTTCTCCTTCCCTTATTGCTGCTGTTTTTAGTGGTTGTCCAGACCACTATCCTGGATCTTTTTTCCTTAGGGTGGATCAGCATCGAGATCTCTCTGATCGTCGTGATCTATGCTGGATTCCATCTCGATGCACTCAGGGGAGGCATCCTCTCCCTCGTGATCGGTTTCTTTCTGGATTGCCTGACCAGTGCAATTTTCGGGCTCTACACCTTTCTCTACATCCTCATCTTTTGCCTTGCCATGATCGTCGCGGGAAGGGTTTACGGGGAAAAGCCGACGCTTATCGCCTCCTTTACGGGGTTCTGCACACTGCTGGAAGGCCTGGTGATCGTTCTCTTCTACCGTTTCGTCTTCAGCGCCGACATCCTCTATGCGCTCCCGGAGGTCTTCCTCCCGCAGGCCGTCGTGATGGGACTCCTGAGCCCTCTCTTATTCAGATTACTCCATCGTTTTGAGGTATTTCCACATGCAGCAGATACGCGACCGGCTCGACGGATATGAGCCGGGGCAGCTCAAACAAAGATTCAAAATACTGTTCATCATCGTCTCGATCGCGCTGTCGCTTCTCGTGCTAAGGATGTGGTATCTGCAGGTAATCAAGGGGGAGGAACTGCGGCAGCGCTCCGAGAACAACAGTGTGCGCCTGCGGAAAATCAGGCCGATGCGCGGTCTGATCATGGACAGCACGAGAAGGGTCCTTGTGGACAACCAGCCCTCCTTCGACCTCGTCTTCATCCCCAACCGGACGAGGGATGTCGGGCAGATCGTCGAAAAGATCAGAGCCCTCTATGCCGGGCGATCCCTCACGCTTTCTTCTCTTTCCTCCTTCTCGGACCGTGCAAAGCCATTCGTACCCGCGGTCATCGAGAAGAACATCAGTATGGAAAAATTGGCCGTGGTTGAGACCCACGCCCTCGAACTCCCCGGCGTAGTCGTGGAAGTGACGCCTGTCCGCAAATATCTGAACGGAGAGATGACCTCACTGCTCATCGGATTCACAGGAGAGGTCAGCCGGGAGGACTTGGAGCGGGACACCACGGGCCAGTTCGCCTCGGGCGATATCACGGGCAAGTTCGGAATCGAGAAATTCCTGGATTACCACCTCCGGGGAATGAGCGGCGCCGAACAGGTCGAGGTCAATGTAGCCGGCAAAGCGGTCCGCTCCCTCGGTAAAATCAACGCGGCGCCGGGCGATAATGTCGTGCTGACCATCGATTCAGCGCTCCAGGAGACGGCCTGGAACGCCCTCGGCGACAGGCCGGGCGCGGTGGCGGTCCTGGATCCCAGAAGCGGCGCCGTTCTTGCGCTGGTCAGCTCGCCTTCCTTCGACCCGAACATCTTCAACGGGGGCATCTCCTCCGACGACTGGGAGAACCTCTCCAACGATCCCCGGCACCCCATGGAGAACCGGTCGATCTCGGGACAGTACCCGCCGGGTTCCACCTACAAGCCTGTCATTGCCGCAGCCGCACTCGAAGAAGAGCTGATCACGCCGGATACGACGTTCTTCTGCAACGGCGCCTTTGAGATGGGCGACCGGACCTTCCACTGCTGGCAGGAGAAGGGTCACGGCCATGTCAACCTCCACCGGGCCATCGTGGAGTCCTGCGACGTCTACTTCTACAACCTGGGGAAGTTGCTGGGCGTCGACAGGATCGCCGCCTATGCCAGGGCCTTCGGTCTTAGCGCACCCCTGGGCATCGACCTGCCCCGGGAGAAGGGCGGCCTGATCCCGACGAAACAATGGAAACTCTCCCGCCTGAAGGAACCCTGGCAGATGGGAGAAACCATCTCCCTCGCCATCGGTCAGGGGTACAACCTCGTCACGCCGCTCCAGTTGGCCAATGTCTATGCGACCCTGGCCAACGGCGGCACCCTTTATCGGCCCCGGCTCGTAAAACAGCTTGAATCTTCGGACGGACATGTCATAAAAGAATACGGACCGGAGAAAATTGGGGTTCTGCCGTTCCGTCCGCAAACGATCGCGGTGATCAATCGGGCCCTTTGGGGAGTCGTGAACGAGAAGGGAGGAACGGGGTATATCCTCAAGAGAAAAGAGGAAGATGTCGGTGGCAAGACGGGCACTGCCCAGGTGATCGGACTTCCCCGGGAGGAAAAGGGCGGGAAGACCAGGCGCGTGTCGGCCGCTTTCCGGGACCATGCCCTCTTCGTCTGCTTCGCACCCTACGGCAATCCTGAGATTGCGGTGGCGGTCATCCTGGAAAACGCCGGTCACGGAGGGGCAGTGGCCGCCCCGGTAGCCCGGAAGATCATCGATGCCTATTTTGCTAAGAAGAAAATGATCCAAAACCCGACGCAGCCGCAGAGGGACGACGTGAGACTCCAGGAGAAACAAAAGCCATGATCAAATTGGATCGCCGTCTCATCCTGAATTTCGACTGGACCCTGTTCATCCTGGTTTTGGTCATCAGCGGCGTCGGCCTGCTGAACATCTACAGCGCCGGTTTCAGCCTCACGGATTTCCGGCAGACGCCGCTTTACATCAGGCAAATCCAGTGGATACTCATCGGCGTCGCGGGAATGGCCGTCGCTTTTCTTGTGGATTACCGCTTCCTCAGCCGCCATGCCTATATCATTTACGGTATCTCCATCGCCCTTCTCCTCCTTGTCTTTACCACCGGTTACGCGACGCGCGGTTCCCAGCGCTGGATCGCCGTCGGCGGTTTCACCTTCCAGCCGTCGGAGCTGGTCAAGCTGACGATCATCCTGGCGCTGGCCAAATACTTTGACCGCAGCCAGAGCGGCCGGAATTACCGCCTGCGGGAGCTGCTCATCCCCTCTCTCATCGTCCTCATCCCGTTCACCCTGATCCTCAAACAACCGGACCTGGGAACGGGATTGATCCTCATCATCCTGTTTTTCTCCATCGTTTTCTTTGTCGGCCTGGACTGGAGATCGCTTCTTTTAGCCGCCGCCGGAGGCCTCACCCTGACCCCCATCGGCTGGCATCTCCTCAAGGATTACCAGAAGGAGAGGATCATGACCTTCTTCAGTCCCGAGCGGGACCCCCTCGGCTCCGGCTACCATATTATCCAGTCGATGATCGCCGTCGGTTCGGGAGGGATCTTCGGAAAGGGATTCCTGAAGGGGTCCCAGACCCAGCTAAAGTTCCTGCCGGAACAGCAGACGGATTTCGTCTTTTCCGTCTTTGCGGAGGAGTGGGGCTTCCTGGGCGGGGTGATCCTGATGGTCATGTTCTTCCTGCTGATCCTGTGGGGGCTGAAGATCGTTCTCCATTCCAAGGACTATCTGGGGGCTCTTGTCGCCTTCGGGATCACCATGCTGATCTTCTGGGAGGTCTTCATCAACATCGGCATGGTCCTGGGTATCCTCCCCGTGGTAGGCATCCCCCTGCCGTTTCTAAGCTATGGCGGCTCGTCGATGGTGGTCCTGATGACTGCCATCGGCCTGCTCATGAATATCAGCGTGAGAAGATTCATTCTTCAGTCGTAATGACACCGCAGCCGGCGGTTAATCTTGCAAAGAAGCCGATAAGACGATCAGACAGGGGACGGTTTCGCCGTTCAAGGAGGCATGAGATGCTTGGAAAGAAGAAAAAGGAAGAGGAAGAGGAAGAGGTCAGGGCCTTTTTGGGTAAAGGCGCCGAATTCACCGGGAAGCTGATTTTCAACGGCTCGGTCCGGATCGACGGCGATTTCAAGGGCGACATCTTCGGCAACGGCACCCTGGTGATCGGCGAGGGCGCCGAGGTCGAGGCCGACATCCGCGTGGACAGCGTCTTGGTCAGCGGCGAGGTGCGGGGCCAGATCGACTGCAAGAAGAGACTCAAACTCTATCCGAAGGGAAAGGTGCTCGGCGACGTGAACACGCCCGCCTTCTTTGTCGATGAGGGGGCCTTCTTTGAGGGAAACTGTCACATGACCAGCAATGAAACCGAGGTCCATCCCCTGCCCCTGGAGCGGTCTGCTGACGGGGGAAAGCGGTGACGCTCCGAGAGTTACGGTCGTTTAACTATACACAGTTACGGATAATTTTCCGCACGGCAGGCGAAAATAAATAATGCGGGATTTTGTTTTTTTTCTTGACAGTCGGCGCATAATAGTTCAGATACTGGCGGCAGTTTGCTCTCTCAATTCCGGCCGCAAAGCCGGAATATTTCCGAAAGGCCGTCAGAAATCAGAGAGCCAAAGGTTTCTGAGGATATCGCCGAAAGCGCTTGCCCTGTTTTTTCATTAATAACACGATGGAGGTTATAGAGTGTGATCAGTCTCGACTATTCGCTGGGCATTCAGATCATCAATTTTCTTCTTTTGATATTCATCCTGAATCGCCTTCTCTACAAGCCGCTTCTCGGCTTGATCGACAAGCGCAACAAGAAGATCGAGGCCTCGAAAGCGGAGTGCAACCGCCTCCAGGAAATCGTGGAACAGAAGATGGCCGCCTACGAAGAAAAACTCCGTCTGGCGAAGGCAACCGCCGTTGAACAGAAGAATGGGATCATCCGGCAGGGCGCCGATGAGGCAAAGGCCGGCATCGATTCCGTCCGCGCCGATATCCCCGCAATGATGGAGCAGTTCCATGCCCGCATGGAGGGGGAAATCCGCGAAGCAAAAAGGATTCTGATCGACCAGTCTCACAAGCTGTCCGTTGAGATTGCGGAAAAGGTCCTGGGAAGGAGCCTCCGATGAGCGAGCGGTTTGAATTGAATCGGCCCGGCCGCCCAGGAATCAACAGCGAACCGCAGGCAACCGGACGGAGAACGGGGCGCAGGGGGTTAGCCTGTCTGGTTGCATGCCTCCTCTCATGCCTCTTCCGGCTGGCGACGGCTTATGCCTCCGGCGGCGGCGGAGAGGAGGGGCCGAACTGGTTCGGCTTTGCCTGGAGGCTGCTGAATTTCCTCGTCCTGATCGGCATTCTCTATTGGCTTCTTGCCAGTAAGATAAGGGATTTCTTGACCGGACGGCGCGAGGGTATCAAAACCGCCCTGAGCGAAGCCGCATCCGCCCAAGAGGCAGCGGAGAAGAGGTTCCGGGAGTATTCTGAGAAGTTAGACAAGGCGACGGAAGAGATCGAGCAGCTCGGTGAAATGATCAGGTCCCAGGGGCTGGTTGAAAAGGAGAGGATCCTCGAAGAGGCGCGGAAAGCGGCGGAGAAGATGAAGGAAGACACTGAGAAAAGGCTGGAGCAGGAATTCAGCAAGGCCGGCAGGGACCTTCGGATAGAGGCGGTCCGCCTCTCCACCCAGATGGCCGAAGAGCTCCTCATGAGACACATCAAGGCGGAAGATCACGAAACGATGGTCAAGGACTATATCGAGAAGGTGGCAAATAAGAATTGATCAAAGGTTTTCCCGACTTTTTACGAGGTCGTCAATATTGATCGGCAGCAACATCGCAAAGCGCTATGCCCGGGCTTTTTTCGAGATCGCCAAAGAGGAGAGGCGGTACCAAGACTACTTCCAGGAACTGGGACATTTTTCCGCCATCCTCAGGGAAAACAAAAGCCTGAATGAATTTCTGGCCAACCCGATCTTCGCTCAGCCCGACAAGAAGGCGGTGGTGGAAACACTCCTGCAGAAGGCAGGGATCTCCCCGCTGACCGCCAACTTCCTGAATCTGCTGGTCGACAAGCGCCGCATCGGGATTCTCTCCGACATTGAAGGCTGCTACCGGGAGTTGATGGACGACGCCCTGAAAAAGGTCAGGGTCACGGTCAAGACGGCTTTTCCGCTGACCGGCGAGCTCTCCGCGCGGTTGCAGAAGGGGCTGGAGAGTCTGACCGGCAAACAGGTTGAGATGACCGTCCTGGAGGACCAATCCTTGCTCGGGGGTATCGTTGTCCGGATCGGAGATACGCTTTATGACGGCAGCATCAAGACGCAACTGAACAAAATCAGGAATCTCTTAGGGGAGGAGATATAGGGCATGGAACCCATCAGAGCAGAGGAAATCAGCGAGATCATCTCCAGGCAGATCAAAGAGTATGAAAAGAAACTGGATATCAGCGAAACGGGAACGGTCCTCTCCGTCGGCGATGGCATCGCCAGGGTCTACGGCGTGGAAAACGCCATGGCCATGGAGCTGCTGGAATTCCCCGGAGGAATTCTCGGCATGGTCCTGAACCTCGAGACGGACAACGTCGGCGTGGCCGTTCTCGGCGAAGTGACCCACATCAAGGAAGGGGATATCGTCAAGAGAACCGGCAAGATCGCCCAGATCCCCGTCGGCGAGGCGTTATTAGGCCGCGTCATTGACGCCACGGGCGCCCCCCTGGACGGGATGGGTCCCATCGAAGCGGCGGAATACCGCCGGATCGAGATGGTCGCCCCCGGCGTGGTCTTCCGCCAGCCAGTCAACGAGCCGATGTACACCGGCCTCAAGGCGATCGACGCCATGACGCCTATTGGCCGGGGTCAGCGCGAACTGATCATCGGCGACCGCCAGATCGGGAAGACCGCCATCGGCATTGATGCGATCATCCGCCAGAAGGATACCGGCGTGAAGTGCATTTACGTCGCCATCGGCCAGAAGAAATCCACCGTCGCCCAGGTGGTCGAGAATCTCAAGAAGCACGAAGCCATGTCCTACACCTGCGTCGTCGCCGCCTGCGCCAGCGACCCCGCCACCCTGCAGTACATCGCTGCCTATGCCGGCTGCAGCATCGGTGAATACTTCCGCGACCGCGGGCAGGACGCCCTGATCATCTACGACGATCTCTCCAAACAGGCCGTGGCCTACCGCCAGATCTCGCTGCTGCTCAGGCGCCCGCCGGGACGCGAGGCCTTCCCCGGCGACATCTTCTACAACCACTCCCGGCTGCTTGAGAGGGCCGCGCGGGTGAGCGAGGAACTCGGCGGCGGTTCGCTCACCGCCCTACCCATCATCGAGACGCAGGCGGGCGACGTATCCGCCTATATCCCGACGAACGTCATCTCGATTACCGACGGCCAGGTCTACCTGGAACCCTCCCTTTTCTTCTCCGGCATCCGCCCGGCGATCAACGTGGGACTCTCGGTCTCTCGCGTCGGCGCCGCCGCCCAGGTCAAGGCGATGAAGCAGGTTGCAGGCACCCTGAAGTTAGACCTCGCCCAGTACCGGGAGCTGGCCGCCTTCGCCCAGTTCGGCTCCGACCTGGACAAGTCGACGCAGGCGCAGTTGGACCGCGGCATCCGGCTCGTCGAGATCCTGAAGCAACCCCAGTTCTCCCCCATGTCGCTCGCCCAGGAGGTCGTCATCCTCTATGCGGGCACCCGGGGCTTCCTGGACAAGTACCCGGTGGACAAACTGCAGAACTACGAGCGGCAGCTTCTGAGTTTCGCTGAGGGCAAGTATCCGGAGATCATGAAGGAAATAGACGAGAAGAAGATTATCAGCCCGGAACTCGACAAGAAGCTCAGGGAGGTGCTGACAGAGTTCGACTCGGTCTACGTCGCCGAGTGAGATTTTGCATGCAAAAGGAACACAATGCTTATAAGGGAACAGGTTTGAATGGCCGCACTCAAGGACATTAAGCGGAAGATCACCGCTGTTCATAAGACGAAGCAGATCACCAGGGCCATGAACATGGTGGCCGCCTCGAAGTTCAAGGCCGCCCAGATGCGAATGGAGAATTTCCGGCCCTATGCCGTGAAGTTCATGGAGGTCTTAAACAGTCTCGCCCTGCGGGTGGACGCCATCAACCATCCCCTGCTCGCGGTCCGGGAACCGAAGCGGATCCGCGTGATCTGCATGACATCCGACCGGGGACTCTGCGGAGGATTCAACAACAACCTGATCAAGGCCGCCGAACGGTTCGTCAGGGAGAAACTACGCGACGGACAGGAAGTTTCGGTCATCCCCATCGGCCGAAAAGGGCGGGATTTCTTCAGGAAGAAGACCAAGGTCCTCAACGCCCGGGCCGATGTCTTCGGGAAATTCGACATGAGCCTCGCCGTCAGGATCTCCGAGGACATCATCCCGCCTTTCATCAGCGAGGAGTACGACGAGCTCTACCTCCTCTACAACGAGTTCGTCAACGTCGCCGTACAGAGGCCCTCCGTGGTCCGGCTCTTCCCTCTTCCCTCCATCGGCCGCGCGGAGGAGATCGAACCGGGCAAGAGGCTCGATTACATCTATGAGCCTTCCGAGGGGATCATTCTGGAGAAGCTGCTCCCCATGTACATGCACGTCCTGATCTACCGGGCGCTGTTGGAAACCTTCGCCGGGGAAAACGGCGCCAGGATGGCGGCGATGGACAACGCCACCCGGAACTGTGAGGACCTGATCCAGAGCCTGACGCTCAAATACAACCAGATGAGACAATCGGCGATCACGGCCGAGCTGATGGACATCGTGGGAGGAACCGAAGCGCTGGCAAAGGGATAAAAGACTATAGAGATGAGAGGCGGGCGGTTGAGAACCGTCGCCCATTCGATCATTTAAGGAGACGGGTATGAACATTGGCAGGGTTGTACAGGTTATCGGACCGGTCGTAGACGTGGCGTTTGAGGGGGGACAGCTCCCGAATATCATGAATGCCATCGCCATCACCAATCCCACCATCAACGACCAGGAGGACAACCTGATCGTGGAGATCGCCCAGCATCTGGGCGACAACGTCGTCCGATGCATCGCCATGGACATCACCGACGGCCTGGTCCGCGGAATGAAGGCGAAGGACATGGGCGGACCCATCAGCGTGCCCGTGGGATCGGAATGCCTCGGCCGGATACTCAACGTCGTCGGCCGGCCGGTCGACGGCCTCGGGCCGGTGGAGGCTAAGCATTACATGCCCATCCACCGCGAGGCGCCCACCTTCCTCGAACAGGACACCTCGGTCCATGTGTTGGAAACCGGGGTCAAGGTCATCGATCTTCTCGTCCCCTTTCCGAGAGGCGGCAAGATGGGGATGTTCGGCGGCGCCGGCGTCGGCAAGACCGTCGTCATGATGGAGATGATCCACAACATCGCCATGCACCACGGCGGCATCTCGGTCTTCGCCGGAGTGGGCGAGCGGACCCGCGAGGGGAACGACCTTTACTTAGAGATGAAGGAATCGGGGGTCATCAAGCAGGCCGCCCTGATCTACGGACAGATGACCGAACCGCCGGGGGCGCGGGCCCGAGTTTCGCTGACGGCCCTGGCGGCGGCCGAATATTTCCGGGATGTGGAGGGACAGGACGTCCTCCTGTTCATCGACAACATCTTCCGGTTTACACAGGCCGGCTCCGAGGTATCGGCCCTCCTGGGGCGCATGCCCTCCGCCGTCGGTTATCAGCCGACTCTGGCCACCGACCTCGGGGAACTTCAGGAGCGTATCACCTCCACGAACAAGGGGTCCATTACGGCTGTTCAGTGCGTTTACGTCCCCGCCGACGACCTGACGGATCCGGCGCCGGCAACGACATTTGCCCATCTCGATGGAACCGTTGTTCTCTCTCGACCGCTCTCAGAACTTGGCATCTACCCCGCAGTGGACCCCCTTGATTCGACCTCCCGCATCCTGGACCCGATCGTGCTCGGCAAGGAGCACTACCAGGTGGCCAGACAGGTCCAGGTGTCGCTGCAGAAATACAAGGATCTCCAGGACATCATAGCGATCCTGGGCATGGATGAGCTCTCCGAGGAGGACAAGGTCACCGTCAGCCGGGCGAGGAAGATCCAGAGATTTCTCTCCCAGCCCTTCTTTGTCGCCGCCCAGTTCACCGGTAAGGAAGGCAAGTTCGTTCCGGTGGCCGAAACGGTCAGGGGATTCAAGGAGATCATCGAGGGAAAACACGATGACCTGCCCGAACAGGCCTTCTACATGGTCGGCGGCATCGACGAGGTCGTGGAGAAGGCGAAGAAGTTGGCCGAATAGCCGGAGGATCTTGAGATGGCTGACGAATTGAAACTGGAAATCGTAACCCCGGAGCAGATGACCTTCAGGGGTGTCGTCGAAGAGGTGACCATCCCCGGCACGGAAGGCCAGTTCGGCGTCCTTAAGGGACACGCCGCTCTATTGAGCTCGGTCGATATCGGAGAGCTCAGCTTCACCCAGGACCACAAGAAAACCTATTATGCGGTGAACACCGGCTATGCGGAGGTCACGGCCTCCAAGGTCACGGTCCTGGTGGAGACCGCGGAGAGGTTTGACCTGATCGACCGGGAAAGGGCGAAGCGGGCCAGGGAGCAGGCCGAGGAGAAACTGGCGAAGCTTTCCCGGGAAGACGTGGAGTTCGTAAAGGCCAGACTGGCTCTCCTCCGGGCGATAACGAGACTGAACGTCGCTGGACGAGATTGACTCTATTCCTCTTTCTCAACTGAGATATCGGTGATCTCGAACTCGCGGAGACCGCCGGGGGTATTCACGCTGACTTCATCGCCGACGCATTTGCCGATCAGCGCCCTGCCGATGGGCGAGGTTACGGAAATCATGTTTCTTTTGAGGTCCGATTCGAGGGGGCCGACAAGCTGGTAGGCGGTTTTCTTTCCCGTACTGCCGTCCTCGATGGTCACGGTGGCGCCGAAGACCGCCTTGTCGCAGCCCAGGTTCTTCAGTTCAATCACATTGGACATCGCCAGATTGTTCTCTAACTCCTGCATCCTGCCGTGCAGGAAGGACTGCCTCTCCTTGGCCGCCGAGTATTCCGCGTTTTCCGATAGATCCCCCTGCGCCCTCGCCGTTTCGATGTCCCTGATATTCGCGGGAATGGAGATCGTTTTGAGAACCTCCATCTCCCTCTTCAACCGTGCAAAGCCGGCCCTGGTGATGGGTATCTTATCCATAAACCTTCTCCTGCCTGAATATTCTTCGTGGCTCGCAGGCAGGCAACAACCCGGCCAACCGACTACCGCACGAGGTGTGATCATTAGTAAAGAAACCCGTGAGTGTCAAGGAAGAAATAAGCCGGCCTTGATCCACCGTCAAAAAGAATAGAAAACCTCGCTGCCCGTATTTATTTCCGGTTGATTTTTCCCTTCCCGCTATGCTACACGTAGATTACGTGTAAAAAGGAGGTTTTTACCATGAAACAAAATATAACCATCAGTCTTGATAAGGACCTTATCCGCACGGGGAAGGTGATTGCAGCACAGCGGGGGACTTCGCTGAATCGAATGTTGCGCCTGGAATTGGAAAGAATCATCCAGAACGCGAGGCAATACGATATGGCGAAACAGAAGGCCATCGCCGCGATGAAGGCGGGCTTTCATTCCAGCATGGATCGCTACCCTTCCAGGGATGAGCTTCATGAACGATAGGATATTTGTTGATACCAATATCCTCGTTTATGCTCACGACTTGAGCGCCGGAGACCGCCACGCCAAGGCCTCCACCGTCATTGAAAGCCTGTGGGAAGCGGAAACGGGGGTTATCAGCACACAGGTCCTTCAGGAGTTTTATGTCACCATCACGCGCAAAATCAAGGATCCGTTGAAGCCGGCCGAAGCGCGGGAAATCATCCGGAATTACCTCGCCTGGCCCGTGCAGATCAATGATCCGGAGACGACGATCCGGGCTTCTGAAATCGAAGAAAAGAACAGTCTCTCTTTTTGGGACGCGCTGATTGTTGCCGCTGCCCTTCGGCTGCAAGCGGAAAAAATAATCACGGAAGACCTGAATCATGGGCAGATCATCGAGGGCATCCTGGTTGAAAATCCCTTGAGATAATACTGGATTAAGCAAAAGGCGTTCTGACTCAGGAATGTCTGATAGGGCATCAGAATTTTTTCCCTTTGCGAATTGAGCAAGAAACCCGATTGTGCGGAGTACATCATGAAAACCAGCCCGCGGAAAATTAGGCGGCGGATTTAGCCGGGCAGACAACTTGCCACGCCCCGGAAACTGTGTTAGAAAACGGTTATTCGGTTTTCCATTGTGGAAAGGAGCTCTGACGCCGCGATGATAGACCAGTATGCAAGGGATATCAACTATCTGCGGGTTTCCGTGACGGATCGGTGCAACCTCCGCTGCACCTATTGCATGCCCAAGGAGGGAATCTCCCGGATCGGTCACGACGACATCCTCCGGTACGAGGAGATTCTCCGGATCATCCGTGTCGCGGCGGGGATGGGGATCACCAAGGTCCGAATCACCGGCGGCGAGCCTCTGGTCCGCCGGGGGATCGTGGAGTTCATCGCCTCCCTCGGCACAGTACAGGAAATAACCGACGTCAGCCTGACGACTAACGGTATCCTGCTGAAGGACTGCGCGGAGGACCTCTTCGAGGCGGGGATCCGGCGGATCAACGTCAGCCTCGATTCCCTCGACGCCGAAAAATACGCCCGGATCACGCGGGGCGGCAATCTCCGAACCGTCCTGCGGGGAATCCGGAAGGCCCGTGAAGCCGGCTTTTCGCCCATAAAGATCAACATCGTGGCCATCAAGGGTTTCAATGACGACGAGATCATCGAGTTCGCCCGCCTGACCCTCTTAAATCCATATCAGATCCGCTTCATCGAACTGATGCCCCTGGGCAGCGCGGGAAGCGAGAACAACGGCCGCTACCTTGCAAACGACTTCATCAGGGAGCGCATCGGGAAGATTGGCCGCCTCGAACCGGTCAACGGCAAGGGTCAGAAAAGCGACGGACCGGCACGGATCTACCGCCTGGCGGGAGGAGCGGGAGAGATCGGTTTCATCAGCCCGGTGAGCCGGCACTTCTGCCATACCTGCAACCGCCTCCGCCTGACGGCGGACGGCTTTCTCCGGGCCTGTTTGCTCTCGGACGACGAAGTGGACCTCAAGGGTCCCCTCCGGGCAGGATGCAGCAATGGCGGCATCGAAGAGCTTATCCGGCAGGCAATCACTCGAAAACCGCGACAACACGAGGTGTTCTGCGATGAAGGCCATATCAAGAAATGCATGAAGGAGATGCCGGCGATCGGCGGATGAGGGAAAAGAAACGCCATGACGATGGAAGAAGCAACGGCACATGACGACCGGCGGGCAACGCCGCGCGGCCGCTACCTCGACGGGAGGATCAAGAGCCTTATCCTCGATCTGACCGCGCCCCGGGCCGGGGAACGCCTCCTCGACATCGGGTGCGGCGGCGGCGAGCACCTCTGCCTCTTCCGGCGGAAGGGGTGTGACGTGACGGGCATCGATCCGTCGCCCTTCATGCTCGATCTGGCCCGCCAGCGGCTCGAGCACCGCGTCGACCTCCACCAGGGCCGGGCCGAGGACCTCCTTTTTTCCGACAACGAATTCGACATCGTCACCCTGATCACATCCCTCGAATTCATGGACGATCCGGGCCGGGCCGTAGCCGAGGCGATCCGGGTCTGCCGGGGACGGGTCTTCATCGGGGTGATGAACCGCTATTCCGCAATCGGCGCCCAAGGGCGCCTGATGAACCTCTTCAATTCGCCGATCGACAAGAAAGCCCGGCACTTCCACCTTGCCAGTCTCACCGCCATGATCCGGAGTCAGCTCCAGGGGGTCCGGATCCAGTGGGGAAGCGTCATCTTCCTCCCATGGGGCTGGTACGGCTTCGGCGCCGGCATGGAGGAGCGGATCCCGGTAATGAACAATCCATTCGGCGCCTTCTTGGGCCTCTCCTTCTCCGTAACCTTCTCCTTCCGGACGATCCAGGAGGTCATCCGGGAACCCGCGCCGCTCAGCGCAGAGGGACGGAGACCGGTGCCGGGGGTCGTCCGGGAGGCGAAGCATGGTTCATGAAGCGCTGCTCTACGTAAAGGAAGACGAAAACGACGTGAGGTGCGGGCTCTGCGCCCACCGCTGCCGGATCGCCCCCGGCGCACGGGGGGTCTGCGGCGTCCGGGAGAACCGGGAGGGGGTCCTCTTAAGCCTCGTCTACGGGTCGCTCATCGCCGAAAACGTCGATCCCATCGAGAAAAAGCCCCTCTTCCACGTCCTTCCCGGTTCGCGTTCCTTTTCCATCGCCACGCCGGGATGCAACTTCCGCTGCGACTTCTGCCAGAACCACGAGATCTCGCAGATGCCGCGGGAGGAGGGCTGCATCGTCGGGCGGGAGCGGACGCCGGAGGAGATCGTGGAACTGGCCCTCCAGGACGGGGCGCGGAGCATCGCCTACACCTATACGGAGCCGACCATCTATTTCGAATTCGCTTACGACACTGCCGGGATTGCCCGGGAGAAGGGGCTCGTGAACGTCTTCGTGACCAACGGCTACATGACGGGAGAGATGTTGGAACTCCTGGCGCCGCGCCTGGATGCTGCAAATGTGGATCTCAAGGCCTTCAACGACGATTTCTACCGCAAGCGGTGCGGCGCGCGTCTGCAGCCGGTCCTCGACAGCCTGCGGAAGATGAAGGAGCTCGGGATCTGGGTCGAGGTGACGACCCTCCTCATCCCGGGCTGCAACGACAGCGATGAGGAGCTCCGGCAGATCGCCGGGTTCATCCTCTCCCTCGGGCCGGAAACCCCCTGGCACATCAGCCGTTTCCACCCCCAGTACCGGATGACGGAGACACCACCGACGGCGGCCGCCTCCATCCACCGGGCCGCCCGGATCGGCAGATCCGCCGGTCTGAAATACGTCTATAGCGGGAACATCCCCGGCGACATCGGAGAAAATACGCTCTGCGCCCACTGCAGCCATCTCCTCATCGGCCGCATCGGCTTCTCCATCGAGCGGCTGAACCTGAAGGAATCGGCTTGCCCCCGCTGCGGGACGCCCCTTGACGGGATCTTCTGAAGGAGCCGGGAACGGCCATGAAAGATCCGTTCCAGGAGGTTCCGGATACGCGTTCAGACCCCGGCAGCCTTCCGCGATTTCTTCTTCAGCCGGCTGATACGATGCCGCAGGATTTTGGCTGTTTTACCGTCCTTCGCCTCCAGCACTTGCAGCCTCGTCTCTTTGAGCTTACGGATTTTTGCTTTCAGCTCGGCTTTGGTCATCTTGAGCTTGACGACCTTCTTCCTTTTCTTGACGGACGCTTCACCCTTGATCCCCCTAACTTCCTTGATGAAGGCGACAATTTCGTCCTTCTTCATGTCGTGAACAGCCGTAGAATGCGGGATCGCCAGGGCGATTTCCCGGAGTTCCTTGACCGTCATCTTTTCCAGGGGCTTTTCTTCGTGTGGCTCCTTCTTCTTGGTTTCCTCTGCCATCGCGCGTATCCCTCCTCATCGTGATATTCGGTGATTCTCAGGGCATCAAGCCGCAATGCCGAAGCAACTTCTCAGCGCCTTCATACCATGAAAGGACGGGATGGTTCAACCCCGGCGTGGACACGATATCAATACATACATCTCCGACCTTGAGTTCTCTTTCCAGAGACTCGATCTCCGGAAGGGGGTTTTACACAAGCCGCTCCTGTACCTGAGCTACTATTTCAAGAAAATCGCCAGGAATACTACGATCGTCTGAACATGGTTAGGGAGACGGGCGATTATGAACAGTGGGTGGATTATTTCCTGAAAGGGGTTGTGGACATCGCCGGCGCCGCGATGGATACGGCCAGGCAGATCCTCGAACTCCAGACCAATCATCGCCGTCTGTTGTGAGAGAAAAAGATCTCCTCCCCGATAGCCGTCGGGATTCTGGAGCAGTTGTTCTATACACCCACGATTTCCATCGCCCAGATCGCTGAGCGGTTCAACGTATCCTACCAGGCGGCGTCCACGCTTGTGGCGCAGTTGGAAAAAGTCCAAATCCTCAGGGAAACCACGGGACGGAAACGTGACAAGCGTTACGTGTACAGCGATTACCTGAATATCCTCGCCGAAGGGACAAAGATCTGAAGGGCGCTTGTCGAATCCCTTCACGCTGTGAATGGTGGAGATCGTCACATTTTCCGTGGTGACGTCATAGGACCTCTTGGCCCGGTAATCTTCCGAAATCCAGTTGTGCAGGAGGCCCCTTTTGTCCAGCGCCTTCCCGATGAGGAGGGGTAAATTCATACCGGGGTCATTCTCCGGGGTCTTCATGGCATAGATCACCGCCATTTCCGAGAGGGGGTAGCCCTCCTCCTCCGAGAGGTTCCGGATCCTGTCGGCCACCCAGGAGGTAATGGCCCCGTAATCGGGAAAAGCCCTGATGTCGGGAGGCGCGCCATAAGGCGCTTCAAAGGCTTCCGGAAACAACCGCCATAGCGCCATCTAATAGGGGACGCTTTTCAGATAAAGTCAATGGCAGCCACTGCGAGAAATCACTGTTATTATTGTAAGTCAATGTTGGAGGCGGATGCGCTTGTGTAGCAGACTTCCTTCCGTAATGCGTAGAAGCGCCCAGAGAAAAGATGAACTGTGCCGGCTATTGGTGCCACCTACTTATCAATGACAGCAATATCATTGAGAATCGGCGAATACCGTTTAAAGTCAAGATTGGCGGCGAGTGCGATTATGTAGCGGGTTTCTCTTTAGAACAGAAAAGCGACGAAAGGGCTCCCGGGAACCGAACCCTTTCGTCGTTTGGGCGCCAAAGGCGTCCCCCACTTCTTTTACGCACCATTGCTGGGTAAACCCCTTGATGGTTCGGATGTTTCCCTTCGCCGGCGTGACTTCTTTCAGCCCACGGCCTTGGGACCCGTCTCGCCGGTCCGGACCATGATGCATTCCTCCAGCGCGACGACGAAGATCTTGCCGTCGCCGATTTTTCCGGTACGGGCGCCCTTGATGATCGCCTCAATAGTCGGTTTGACGAATTCATCGTTGACCGCGATTTCGAAGCGAACCTTGTCGAGGAGGTTGACCTCGGTGAAAGCGCCTCGGTAGGACTCGGTATACCCGCCCTGCGCGCCGCATCCGATGACGTTGGAGACGGTCATCTTTCCCACGTTTGCCTTGACGAGCGCTTGCTTGACGTCGGTCAGTTTTTCAGGTTTCACGATGGCTATAATCAGTTTCATGTTGTATTCTCCTTTCATTGTAATAGGCCTTACGAAGCGAGGATCACTTCGTCAGGAACCCCTGGAAGTCGGGATAGGCCTTTGTGCCGTGTTCGCCGATATCCAATCCGGCTATCTCCTCTTCAGCCGACACCCTGAGCCCCATGACCATCTTGATCACGGACCACACGGCGAAAGCGACGATGAAGGTGAAAACCCCGACCGCCACGACGCCCGCCGCCTGTGCGGCGAGAAGCTTGAACCCGCCGCCGAACAGAAGACCGTTCCCGGTCGCCGTCCCCGTGATTTTGTCCTGGGCGAACAGACCCACGGCCAGGGTGCCGAAAATGCCGTTGACCAGGTGGACCGAGAGCGCGCCCACCGGATCGTCGATCTTCAGTTTGTCGAACATCAGGACGGCGAAGACCACGAGCACGCCGGCGATGAGGCCGATGACGGCCGCCGACCCGACGCTCACGAAGGCGCAGGGCGCTGTGATCGCAACCAGTCCCGCGAGCGCGCCGTTGATGATCATGGAGAGGTCGGGTTTCTTTTGTATCAGCCACGACACCAGGGTCGAGCTGAGGATGGCCATCGCGGCTGCGGTGTTGGTGGTTACGGCGATGTGCGCGATGGCGGTTCCGTCGCCCACGCCCATGGTGGATCCAGGGTTAAATCCAAACCACCCGAACCACAGAACGAACCCTCCGAGCGTCACCATAGACATGCTGTGACCGAAAATCGGGTTGACGGACCCGTCGGCGCGGTACTTTCCGCAGCGGGATCCGAGCAGGAGCACGCCGGCGAGCGCCGACCATCCGCCGACCGAGTGGACAACCGTGGATCCAGCAAAGTCAAACATGCCCATCGATTGCAGGAATCCGCCGCCCCAGATCCAGTGGCCCGTGATCGGGTACATGATCCCCACCAAGATGAACGAAAAGAAGATGAAGGAATGGAACTTGATGCGTTCCGCCACGGCGCCTGAAACGATCGTGGCGGCCGTACCGGCGAACACCAACTGGAAAAAGAACTTCGCCCAGAGCGGCACGCCGGTCCAGTTAAGCGCGGCATAGACGCCTTTGTATGCATCGCCCATTGCCGGGCTGTTGTCGGCCCCGCCGGCGAAGAAGAGACCCTCAAGTCCCAGAAAGGGGTTGCCGTTTCCGAACATGAGCCCCCAGCCGATGACCCAGAACGATATCGAGGCGATGGCAAACACGATGAAGTTTTTCGCCAGGATGTTGACCGCGTTCTTAGCCCGGCATAACCCCGACTCCACCATGGCGAAGCCCAGGTTCATGAAAAAGACAAGAAACGCGGTGAACAGCACCCATGCCGTATCTACTCCCACCTGCAGAGAGCTTTTCAGGTCGTCCAGCGCTTTTTGCGTGACAACTGGAGCTGGTGCTGTCGATGCATTATGAGCCATCGCAGTAGGCATGGCGACGGCGGGCGCCTCCTTACCTGGCGCAGGTTCCTCCGCTAAGACCGGTATGCCTGCTGCAATAAACAAACACATAATCACTATCATTACACTTAACCTTTTCATCTTTAAACCTCCTTTTGCTGTTGTTGCTCGACTTTCGCAGGCGACAGCTAAGCAAAATTAAAAGTCAATATCTACCTGAATGGTCGCTGTGGGCTTGTAAAAGCTTTCGTTATAGATGTCATAGCCGAAAATCACGCCGACATTGGGTGCAAACTTCCATGCGAAGGCGGCGCTCAGTGCGCCGTAGCCGTTTTTGCCTCCCTGATAATCCACGGCAAGCCAGAGTTTGTCCGATATCTCCGAGATGGTCCTATCCCAGGAGAGTAACACGCCATGATTGTCTTTATTCCCGTTAATATCCAGGAGGAGCTTGTCGTTGCCTGTGTAATATCCGGCAGATAAACGACCTAAATTTCCGATAGTTTTGGCGATCAAGCCATAGACGATGTTGTAATCGGAAAAGTCCTTTTTCGTGCCGAAATCATAGACACCCACGGCAAGGGCTGGCGAATATTTGAACAGGGCATCCTCCGGCGTGCCGATCTTGGCGTTGAAAAGCATTGGATAGGTATGATTGCCGCCGATATCCCGGTAATCGAGGCCTATTTCCATCTGGAACTTTTCCCAGGGGAGAACGCCCACGGTCAAACCCAGGTTAGTTACCGTTAGTTCCGTAACCCCATCCTGACTGGCGGTTTTGATGTAAGTATCGGCACCGAAATGGACCTTCTTATAGGGCTGGATATCCGTGGAAGGTATCCAGATCTGGGTTGAAGGGGTTGCGTAAGCGACACCACAAATCATAACTGCTACAATAACACCAATTACAAACGATTTAATGCCCTTCATTTTTTTCCTCCTTGTTCTGCAATTAGCGATTCTGTTTGTTTGATGAAACAATACGCGCCCTCATGCGCCGATCCTGTTTGGCCCACTATAGGGCAAGGATGGTGCCAACGGCGCAAATGAGCTGCATGTGCCCGAATAAATTGATGTTATTTTCTAAATCCCGAAGGGCTTGGCAAAGAAATAGTTGAAACAAATTTGTATCGTTTGCAGGAGAGGATGACGAAAATGTGGCCCAATCTGGATGGACGGGAAGCGGGAAGACGAAAATAGTGGAGGGGACGGGGTAGATTACGCCGGTTTACGATATATAGCGCTTGACGCCAGCGGCTGCAGGCGCAAGAAAATCGTTGATGAGGGAGTGTCGCCAAGGTCAGGCAGAAGCTCAGGAAGACGGATGTCTTTCCCGTGGAGAACGCCATTTCCGTGATTTTGTCCTGGGCGAACAGGCTGTTGGTACTGAGGGATCAGCAAACCGGGCCTGCTGCTAAAAAAGTTGCTCCGGGCCTCATCGTTCGCATTGATAACTGATTGAACATAGCATATTTGTCGATGTAGACGTTTTACTGACTACAGTCAATATTGAGTACCGTTTGAAACAGAGCATTCTCGTCAAAATTACCAGGTGCTACATTACAGGAAGTTACAAACACCCCCGATCATCGGAAAAATCACCCTCCGAAAATTGCGCCTTTCACCCCGTATTCAATGAGCTTGTCCGATCAGTCGCCCTGAACACTTGTATTTGAATTCTTTGGGGGAAAGCGCTTTTGTTTCAGATAGCCTTCCGTAATGCGCCGGAGTGATCAAAAAAAGAAACGATGGCTATTGCTGCCACACAACAAGTCCGCAAAACATCAAGCGGAGGGCAGTGAAAATTATCGAAATCTTCCGTTCGTGGGTTAACCGGCACGCTGCTTTACGCCTCCGGTTTCATGTTTTACTGAACCTGATTTTGGTATGAACTTGATTTTCAGAACGCAGCCAACAGCTTGGGCATATTTTTTCAGGGTTGTCAGGGATGGTGCATGCTTTCCAGCAGATTCCAAGCGCGAAACAGCACTTTTTGTCGTTCCCATCAACTCCGCAACCGCCTCTTGGGTGAGACCGGACTTTGAACGTGCCGACAACATCTCGCGGACAAGAGTATATTCTTCTTCCAGGTCGTTGTATGCCTTGCTGAATCCTTCCCGTTTCCGGGCATTCTTGAGAAATGCCTTATGGTCGTGGGAAACAGGTTCGTATTTTAATTCAACCATTCTGTACCTCCTTCATCCTTTTCCGGGCTATCTTGAGTTCCTGTTCTGGCGTGTCCGGTGTTTTCTTGATAAGCGCATGAAGAATTACGACACGTTGACCGATGATAAAACAGTAAAACACCCGTCCGATGCCTTCGCGACCTCGGGGCCTCAATCCAAAAAGACCGCTACCCATAGCACGTGAATGCGGCATGCGCAAACTCGGCCCGAATTCCATCAACAACTCCACAATCCGCGCATAATCGGCCAATATGCCGTCAGGCCAGCTTTCGATCTCAGCTTTAACCCGCGAATGGAAGTAGACGATGGAATAACTCATAGTTGTCAGGTTAGCATATCTGCTAACATATGTCAACGGCAACTTTTCAAACGCATTTAAGCGGTACGAAAATGCCGCACCGGTCTTCCGGGCTGTCATGTCGCCTGCAACCGGGCATGGGCCATGCCCCGCCCGCTCGGTTAGCGCTGCACCCCAGGTCAAAGAATCTTCGAGGAGGTCCGGGGTTTTTTGTTTGTCCCGGAGATTCAATGTCCGGATTCCGTACCTTATCTCTTGACATCCCGTACATTTTAATCCATTTTATCCCCGTCGGGATTGGATATTTCATCCGGCGGATTTGCGAAAGGAGGAGGTTGTTGAATTGCTTCTGGAGGATGGCGAACCGGAGTTGATCAAGCGAGCGTAAAATTGGTGAAAATGCTATCGCGATACTGTGGATATCGGGAAGCCGCCGGAAATCGCCTATTTTTCGGCAGCCTCTTGCTCATGTTGCTATGCATAATTCCTGCTGATGGTCTCGCCGATACACCCGGCAGCATGGCCGAGTGTGTAAAAATCGAAGATGATGCGGAAAGACTAAAATGCTACGATCAACAAGCCGGTCGCAAATCGGTAGAAAGCTCACCCGAGATTGGACTTGCTCAAAAGACTCCGAAAGAGAAATCCGAGAAGTTTTCCTACCTTTCCCGGCTCTGGGAGCTTGACAACGAAATCCGTCGCGATAAATACGCGATATCTTTGCATCACTCCAACTACATTCTTCCTTTTACATCCAACGACTCGCCTAACGTCGATCTGATCCGGGAAGCCGATCCCACTAAGGATCTTAAAAGGGAAGAAGTAACGTTTCAGCTAAGTTTGAAGATAAAACTCTGGCAGGATATTTTCGGGAAAGAAATGGACCTCTGGGTCGGTTATACTCAGCGGTCTTTCTGGCAGCTTTACAACTTTGATGACTCTTCACCCTTTCGGGAAACCAATTATGAGCCGGAGCTCTTGCTCAATTTCAGAACCAATTATAGTCTCCTGGGATTCAAGGGCCGGTTCATCAATGTGGGTTTCGATCACCAGTCCAATGGCCAAACCGAGCCCTTGTCAAGAAGCTGGAACAGGATCGTGACGAACTTCGGTTTCGAAAAAGATAATCTGACTCTCCTTCTGAAGGGATGGTACCGCTTTCCTGAAAACGCAGAAGACGACGATAATCCCGACATCGAAGATTATCTCGGGTACGGGGAGGTTCAGACATACTATTTCTTGAAGAAGCACAGATTCGGAGTGATGTGGCGAAATAATCTCAAATTCCACCACAATCGCGGCAGCCTGCAGCTTGAATGGAGTTTTCCTCTTATCGAACGGGTGAGCGGCTTTATACAGTATTTCAACGGATACGGAGAAAGCCTTCTGGATTACAACCACAGCGTCAACCGGATCGGAATCGGCTTTATCCTGACCGACTGGAACTGAACCCGAAACCCGGCCCCCGCCGACAATCGCTGTTTATCCCTGCATTCCCCTCTTCAGGGGTTTCCCCTCTCCATGAAGACGGCGCCGGTTCGCGTTAAGTCTTCCATCCCCAGTGCCTCCAGACGGTTCAGGACCTCTTCAATAGTCTCTTTATCTCCTGTAAATTCCAGGATAGCAGAACCGGATTCGCGACTGACTACTTTCCCGCCGTGGGCGCCGACGAGTTCCTCAACCGCCGCTTGCCGGTCCTCCGCCATCGAGAGTCGGGCCAGGATCATTTCCCGCCGGAACACCTGGGAGCGGGAGATCTTCCGGGCATCCAGCACATCGACCAGGCGGTTCAACTGCTTGATGATTTTGCTGATCGTCTCCTGGGTGCTCAGGGTGGTAATAATGATCTTGGTGAAGGCCGGGTTCCGGGTGACGTTCGCCGAGATGCTTTCGATATTGAACCCGCGCGCGCTGAAGGTCGCGGCGATACGGGCCAGTACATCGGGTTTGTTGTTGACGATGATGGATATCGCTCGTTCTTTTATCAGATCTGCCATGGTTATTCCTTTGCCTTATTTTGGTTTTATGCAACTGCCCGGACATTGCCGAAGGACATCTCCGTCAGGGGAGCTCCAGGCTTCACAATAGGATACACATTCTCCTCAGGCTCCACTTGAAAGTCCATCATCACCGGCCCGGGTGTTTCCAGACCCTCCAGCAGAACCCGTTTTACATCTTCGGGTTTTGTGGCCCGCAGGCCTTTGACTCCATAGGCTTCGGCCAGCTTGACGAAGTCGGGCGCCTGGGTCATGTCGGTCTGGGAGTAGCGGCGTCCGTAGTAGAGCTCCTGCCACTGGCGGACCATGCCGAGATAAAGATTGTTCAGGATGACGACTTTGACGGGAAGGCCGTAATGGACCACTGTAGCCAGTTCCTGGATATTCATTTGGATACTGCCGTCTCCCGCCACATCCACCACGATCCGGTCCGGGCAGGCCACCTGGGCGCCGATGGCGGCGGGCAATCCGAACCCCATCGCTCCCAGTCCCCCAGAGGTGAGAAAGGTATTCGGTTCATCGAAACGGTAAAACTGGGCCGCCCACATCTGGTTCTGGCCCACCTCGGTGGCGATGATCGCCCTCCCCTCCGTGAGCTGATAGAGCGTTTCAATGACATACTGGGGTTTTATGTTCTGGTTGCGGCAGTATTGCAGGGGCATTTCCGCCTTCCATTGACGGAGCTGTCTGTGCCAGTACCGGATTTGCGATTTGGGCAGAGTCAGTCCCTGTTCGTCGATGAGCCGATTGAGGGTCTTGAGCGCCGGACCGCAGTGGCAGACCATGGACACGTCGGCCCGGATAACCTTGTCGATGGAGACAGGATCAATATCGATGTGAATGAGCCGCGCATGGGGGGCAAATGCCGAAACCTTGGATGTGACGCGATCATCGAACCGGACGCCGACCGCCATGAGCACGTCACATTGGCTGACGGCCATGTTGGCATAGTAGGCGCCGTGCATGCCCACCATGCCGGTCCAGAGCGGATCGGCGCCGGGAAAGGCGCCCAGCCCCATCAGGGTCGATGCGACCGGGATCTGAAGTTTTCTTACGAACGACCGCAAGGCCTCAGAGGCTTTCCCGAGAATCACCCCTCCCCCGACGATGATGAGCGGTCTCTTAGCCCTTAAAAACAGTTTCAGGGCTTCGTTGCAGGGTCCTTCCAGATCCGGGCAAGCCTCCTCCGCGGGAGGGACAGCGGTCTGGGGGACATCCGCTTCGATGACCGACTGAATCACATCCTTGGGAAGATCGACGAGAACCGGCCCTGGTCGTCCCGAACGGGCAATCTGAAAGGCCTCCCGGATCGTACTCTGCAAATCTCCGATCTTCCGGACCAGAAAGTTGTGTTTCGTGCAGGTCCGGGTGATGCCGGTGATGTCCACTTCCTGGAAACCGTCGTTGCCGATCATGGCCGTGGTAACCTGTCCCGTGAGAACGACCACGGGAATGGAATCCATGTAGGCGTTAGCAATCCCGGTCACCGTGTTGGTGGCGCCGGGTCCCGATGTGACCAGACAGACGCCGACCCGACCCGAAGCTCTGGCGTAACCGTCAGCGGCATGGATGGCCCCCTGTTCGTGCCGCACCAGGATGTGCCGGATATTCTGCCGGAACATCTCGTCATAGATATCCATGACGGATCCTCCCGGATAACCGAAGAGGGTGTCGACTTTTTCTTCTTTCAAGGCCTTAAAAAGGATCTGCGATCCTGTCTGTTGCATGGCTTCTCTCCTCCGTTTGTATTTTTCCAAAAAAAACCGCTACCAGGGGATGGTAACGGTTTAAAGTTGGATCTTTTTTCAGGAACAGACCATCACCCAGCCCCTATCCAGCAGGGAATAATTATCCCGATAATTATTGCG
>Ga0209212_1001874_pt1 | contig 31933 bp, 27 predicted proteins | sample RifGroC2_FD_183996 | JGI IMG/M metagenome (GOLD analysis project Ga0209212, IMG submission 183996) | Groundwater microbial communities from Rifle, Colorado, USA - Groundwater C2 (SPAdes) (version 2) | ecosystem: Environmental > Aquatic > Deep subsurface > Groundwater | place: Rifle, Colorado...
CCTGCTGCGTCATGGGGAGGGCGTCGACCTTCTTCAGCAGCTGCGCCTTTTGCGCCTGCAGCTCGTTCATCTGCGTCATCAGCGTGCGGTATGTCGGGTGCTCGCGGGTGTAGAGACGGTCGTACTCCACGCGCTTGAGCGACAGTTCCGAGAGCTGGGTTTCCAGCTGGACGATCTGGTCCAGCACGCCCTTGGTCTCGATGCTGATATCCACCGATTTGGAGCTGGTCTGGTAGTCATGAAGCGCGGCTTCGGCCTTCTCCAGTTCTTTGCGCACCTGCGGCAGCTGCGAGCGCAGGAAGTCCAGGCGCTGGGCCGCCTCGGCGGAACTGCGCTGGATGTTCTGGCTGACATACAGCCGGCTGATCTCGTCCAGCACCTGGCTGGCCAGCTGCGGGTCCGGATCTTCCAGGGACATGTAGATGATCCCGGAGTCCTTGCCGGCCTCGCCGACCTTCAGACGATCCTGATACTCGAGTGCGGTGGTCTGCGGGCGATTCCTGTACAGCAGGAACTCGGTACCCGGACGCGCTTCCAGCTGGGCGATCTGCACCTTGAAACCCTGGTTCTCCACAGTCTGATTGACCTGGCCGCGCAGAATCAGCTGCCGCTCATCGTCGTACAGGCTGTAGTTACCAGCTGTGCCGGCTATCAGGGTGAGGTCCATGCCCAAGTAGGCCTCGGGTACGTCGAGCTGGAAGACGTCGAGTTTCTCGCCGCCCCAGGCGAAGGCTGTCAGCCCGAACAGAGGCTTGGCCAGCGCGCCATCGGTTGCCGGGTCATGTCGGCGGGCCATGTAGCCTCCGATCAGCGGAAACCGGCGAGGCTTGGCGACGATGTAGAGCTTGAGCTCCTCGACGGCCTTGCCGAGCACGGCGCGGGATTTCAGCAGGGAGATTTCGGTGACCGCCTGGGACACCGAATCCGGCCGGGGCGATATTTCCGGTACGCCAGTGATCGCGGCTTTTTTCGGTTCGATCTGGATCATCGCGGTCGCCTGGTAGATCGGCGTGGCGATCAGGGCATAGAGCACGCCCAATGCAGCGAAAAAGCCTGTAATGGTGATGATCAGCGCCTTGTGATCGTAGGCGGTGCGCATTATTCCGGCGAGGTCGATGCGGTTGTCCGCGTCATATTCCAGCGAAGAGCGGGTCAAGGCAGTCATTGGGAATCCTTCCTCATGGTGCGTTTTTGCAAAGAAGCGGGGTCGGGCTGATCAGCTCCTGGCCAGCCGTGGGCTCAACCGGCGTAGCAGGTTGAGGCTGATGTTCTGGGCGATGGTCGAAAGCGCCTGAATCTTGCTGAGCGGCGAGATCAGCGATAGGCACTCGCCGAACACCTGGATCAGGAAGTACTCGTAAAGCGCGTTATTGCCGATGCGGTTGTAGTAGCGCGCCAGCGAGTAGTGGGCGTGCATGGCCATCTGGATGCGCTGCCGGCTCGGCTGCATGGAGAAGATGCCACCCTCGTGCACGCGGTAGGCCGCGGGGCTGATGCCTTCCATAAACTTGCCTTTGCCGTAGGCGCCGAGCAGCGACCACCAGCAGATATCCAGCACCTTCACGCCGAGCAATTCCGGTGGCAGTTCCTGAATCAGGTTGCGAAAGCACACGGTCAGCGTCGAGAGCGGGCGGCCCTGCATCAGTTCCAGCGCCGTGGCATCCTTGCGCAGTTTTCCGGTCAGCTGCGGGCTTTGGATGATGCCCTGGCTGTTGAACATGAACGCATCGTGATAGGTGATCACGTAGTCACGATGCTGCTCGAGAAAGTCCACCTGCTGCTGCAGCTTGGTCGGATCGGTCCAGTAGTCGTCGCCTTCGCAATAGGCGATGTATTTGCCCCCCGCACGGGCAAACAGCCGCGTGCTGAATGGCACGCCGAGGCTGAACTGGTTCTGCGTCTGGTAGATCGGCTTGATGATGCTGGGGTAGCGCGCCGCGTAGTCGGCGATGATCGCGGCGGTGGTGTCAGTCGAGGCGTCGTCGTGGACGATCACCTCGAAAGGGAAATCCGTTTCCTGCTGGAGGAAGCTCTCCAGCGCCTTCCTTATAAAGGATGCGTGGTTGTAGGCCAGGCAGACGACGCTCAGCAGCGGTTCGGTCTTGCCGCCCCAACGTTCAATCAAGGCTTGCTCGCTCTTCAATTCCATTTTTGGATGCTCGCTTGGTGATGAGTAGATGAAGCTTGAGTAGCAGTGATTTCGAGGTCGCCGCGACCAGCAGCAGGCAGATGAACCCGCTTGCGGCCAGCGCCATCAGAATGTCGAAGCGGTTGTCGCTGACGATCAGCAGGAACAGCGGCTCGCCCAGCGCCACGCCGATCACGGTCGCCGCGGTGATGCGCAACATGTCTCGTGCCCAGACGCCCTGCAGGCCGGGCGCGAACCGCCGGTGCACCACCGGTGGCCAGATCACGAAGGTCGCCAGGCGCAGGAAGAACCATGCCAGTGCGGCACCGTAGGCGCCGTAGGCAAGCGCTGCGTAGATCACGATCGGCACGCTGACGGCGGTGGAAACCACGCTGTACCAGATGTGCAGGCGTAGCTGGCCGTAGGCGTACTGCAGGTAGAACTGGAAGGCGCCGACCGCCATCAGTGCGCTGCCCGGCACGTACCAGAACAGCATGCGTTCGCTCCATTGGGCAGCGGCCGCATCGCCGGTCCAGGCGAAGATCAGCGCCTGACCGTGCCAGGCGATCACCGCAGCCATGGGAAACAGCACGCTGCAGACGAAGCGGGTGGCGTTCAGGTACAGCCGCTCCATCTCGGCGATCCGCCCTTCGGCCACGAGCATGGTCATGCGCGGCAACAGCGTCTGCACCAGGGGGTTGGTCAGGGTCATGATGCCGGTGGTGATCAGCGCCACCAGCGAGAAGTAGCCGTACTCCTTGAGCAGCAGCACCTTGGAAAGCAGCACCTTGTCCAGCTGGGTCAGGACGATCCACAGCAGCGAGGTGAAGAACATGCCGCCGGCGAATGGCAGCACCGGCTTGACCACGCGCCAGTCGATGCCGGTGAGCAGTCGCGGGCTGGAAAGTTGCACATAAGCCTTGCTGGCGAAGGCGAGCGTTTCCACCAGGGCGACGGCCGTTTGAAACAGGAAGAAGTCCAGCGGGTCTTGCGAGACGTAAGCGACCAGAAACAGGCCGCCGAAGTAACGCAAGGTGGCGATCAGCGTGTTCGTCGCGTTCAGCCAGCCATGCAGCTCGACGCCCTGCAGTCCGCTTTTGTACAGGGTTGCGTAGAGCCTCAGCCCGACCATCAGGCCCATCAGGCTGATGCACTGCATGATGGTGGTGGTGCTCAACTCGCGCGCTTGCAGCCAGGTTCCTGCGATCCAGCCGCTGCTCAGGTAGATCGCCACGCAGGTCGCCAGTGCGATCGGCAGCAACAGCAGCTCGAACGAGCGAAGCAAGCGTCCGGCGGGGCCGGGCGCGGCGGACAGGTCGCCCTGCCCGCGGTAGTGCGCGACCTGCCGGATCAATGCAGGCGACATCCCTGCATCGAGCAGCTGCAACCAGGCCTGGAGCACCGCGAAGAAGCCGATCAGGCCATAGGCTTCGGCGCCCAGATGCCTCAGGTAGAACGGCAGGATCAGGATGCCGATCAGCAGGGCGTACGCCTGGCCGAGGTAGTTCAGGCTGGTGTTGCGGATCACCGATAACCGCTTGGGATCTGACATGGGTTATTGCTGGCCTCCGGATGTCAGGGGCATGCGCGGGTAGTCGGCGCTCGGCAGGCGCTCCGTGGCGCTGAACAGCCCGAACGCTTCGGCAAGGGGCTGGAACAGCGTGCGGCTCGACTGCTCGCTGTGGATCGCCTCCTGGATCAACGTCTGCATGACCTTCTCCTGCACCTTGCGCGGCAGCCCGGGATAGATCGGCAGGCACAGGACCTTGCGACTCAACGCTCGCGAGCGTGGTTGTGGTACCTGCGGCTGCAGATGGTCGAGCGTGTCCAGCGAGGGGTAGAAGTAGCGGCGGGGGTTGATGCCGTTCTCGTTCAGTTGCGAGCGGCAGCGCAGCAGCTGGCTTTCGTCGGCAAGGGCAACGGGAAAATAGCTGTAGTTGCACTGGGATTCCGGCTGCGGTCGTTGCAGCTCGAAATGCTCGCCGAGGCGCCGCTCGTATCGATGGCCGATCTCCGCCCGGCATTCGAAAATCAGCTCGATGTCGTCGAGTACGCACATGCCCATCGCGGCAGAGAACTCGTTGAGCTTGGCATTGATGCCAATGCCTTCGATCTGGTCGGTGTCGACGATGCCGAAGTTGCAGAGCAGACGGATGCGGTCGGCCAGCGCGTCGTCGTTGGTGACGATGGCGCCACCCTCGATGGTGTGGAACAGCTTGGTCGCATGGAAGCTCAGCGTGCTGATATCGCCCCAGTCGTAGACCGACCGCCCCTTGTGACGAACGCCGAACGCATGGGCGCCGTCGTAGACGACCCTCAGATTGTTCTTGCGCGCGATCTGCTCGATGCGTTCGACATCGCAAGGATTGCCGAATACATGCGTCGCGACGATGGCGGAGGTGTCGGGCTGGATATTTCGCTCGATCTGTTCCGGGTCCAGATTCCAGGTCGCCGGATCGATGTCGGCGAAGATCGGCTTGATGCCTTCCCATTGCAGCGAGCTGGTGGTGGCGACAAAGCTGAAGGGGGTGGTGATGGCGCTGCCGGTCAATCCCAGCGCTCGATAGGCAATCTGCAGCGCGATGGTTCCGTTGTTGGTGAGGATGATGTTCCTCACCCCTAGGTAGTCCTTGAGTCGTTGCTCGAGTGCAGTCACTAACGGTCCGTTGTTGGTGAGCCAGCCGGTGTTGTAGATCCTGTCGATGTAAGCCTTGAACTTGTTTTTGCTGCCCAGGTACGACTTGGTCACGTTGATCATGGTGATTTCCTTATCGAAGCTCAGCCGCCCCCGAATGGCATTCGGGGGTTATCGCTGGGTGCTACAGATGCGCGCTCAGACAGGTTGATGCGCGCCGATCGCGCTAGCCCGCCGTGCCCTGCGTTGGTTGTGTCTGAGGATCATTCGGGTCATCAGGCTGCCGGCGTGGGGATCGCCGTAGTGGAAGATCGCGGTAGCGCGCAGCTGCGCCGGATCACAAGGTTCATTGGCATGCAGGGATCGGTAGCCCCAGAACAGGTAGAGATTGCCGGGTACCAGCTGCAGGCGCTGCGGCTTGAGCAGTCCGAGGCCTATCGCGAGGCTAATCAGTTTGCGACTCAACTTGTTCTGCAGCAGTGCTTTCTCCACCACGTTGACCAGCACGTACTTGCGAAGCTTGCGCAGATTGGGAAACAGCAGCAGGTCGCCGCGCTGGTCGCCGTCCTGCGGGATTTCCACAGGTAGCAATGCCGTTACCAGAGAAGCGTCGTAGTGGAAGCAGTTCGACTCCTTGCGTCCTGTCTGCCCCTGCACGCATCGCATCACCAGGTAGATGCGCTTGCTTGGCGCCGCCTTGTCAGCGCCGAGCTGATACACGTCGTCCAACAGCGACTGGAACTCTGGCGCGCTGCTCAACGTGGCAAGCAGCGAGCCCGCAACCTGTTCACCGTCATGATGAGCGAAATATTCCCCGTGATGCTGTCGAGCCTGCTCGTAAACTTGCTCGCGCAGTTGAGTTAGTTGCAGATTGTTCAAGTAGCCGGGTATGCAGGCGTAGCCATTCTGATTGATATCCCGCGCAATCAATGCCTTGTCCTGATCTTCCATTCCATAAAAGATTGTTGACACTGTAGTTCTCCCTGCGCAAAGGCGAGGCGAAACGGTTTGTCGAACCGCAGCTATTGCCGCGCCGCTGCTGATCGGCGTCCTGGGTGGGAATAAAGAATTTCGGCGTAATGCCTGGGCAGTAGGCTTTTAGCCTGTGACGAAAGTTAATGCCGATCTAAATATTCTTTTATTTAGACAAAGCTACCGCCATCGACTTATTTACATGTCGATTTGAATAACTTGTACGTATTTCCCGTCATCTGCGATCGGCCAACGTCCGCGTGTGACCTTGAGAGAATCGGGCATGGCTACCGCACTCCGGGCACTCTGCGAGCCCCAGCTCTCTCAATGCTTATGGCGAACGAGCCCGCATCGCTTTATTAAAAGCGATACTAATCAGGCAGGGGGTTTAACTCTTGCGCCGCAAAACTTGACCTGTCCAGTTGGTCTTAAACTGCTCTGCAACGTATTGCTCCCTGTTGCGAATAGATATCCGTCATAACGTGAACCAAGTCAAGCTAGGGAGCCAAAAAAATGTTGGGCGTGGAGGCTGGGAAGTGTTTAGAGGAACTAACTTATTGAGTTGAAAAGAGTTTTGTTTTTGACGCGGGCTGGCCTAGGGCTATCATCAATGGTTATAGCGAATGCGATAATTAGCTCTAAGCTGAATAAGCTATCTAATTCTTTATTGGCCATAAGTGCTGTATGCATAAACTTAGGGAGTATTATTCCGACTACGCGGAGCAACTATTCCAATAAAGAGTTAATTCTTCGGATCTGTTGCCCTGGTTGCGGCTTACTGGCCGAAGGGGGCGCTGGTCTGTCCGTGACAAAAAAAGACGCGCAAACGAAAAAGGCCACTCGTTTGAGTGGCCTTTTCGTGATTTGGTTGCGGGAGCCGGATTTGAACCGACGACCTTCGGGTTATGAGCCCGACGAGCTACCAGACTGCTCCATCCCGCGTCTGTGGGGCGCATTCTACAGCCCGATTACTCGATGTCAATCAAAAGGAAGGAAAAAAGCGTATTTCATTCAAAAGGTTAGCGATTCATGCGAGGTCTGGTGCCAACACCAGCGTCTCAGGGTTTTTCGCGCACAAAAAAAGGCCACTCATCTGAGTGGCCTTTTAAATTGGTTGCGGGAGCCGGATTTGAACCGACGACCTTCGGGTTATGAGCCCGACGAGCTACCAGACTGCTCCATCCCGCGACGCGCATTCTACAGCTTTAAACGCGGCTGTCACGGGTTTATTTGAAATCAGATTGAAATACCGGTCAGGCGTGCCATGAGGGCAGGGTGCCGGGAGCTGCTGGCTGGTGTGGCAGACACTGTTTGATTGCCGGGCGAGCCTGCGACGGGTGATGGCGACGAGCGATCCTCATCATGCCCCAGAGCATGGAGAGCGCTACCGACAGCCAACCCAGGATCATCATCAGGAGTATCAGCGCAGGTTCCATCTGGAGCTTCCTCTTTGAATCCAATATCCGTCCTTGTGGTTGTGACCCCGCTCGCTGAAAGCGGTTCCGGCATGCCACCGGTCGCTCGCCGGCGCACTCCTTGGAATCGCCGCTGCCCAAGTATCAAGTGGATGATGCGGAGGTGTCGGACATGCGTATTCAGCTTGGTGTGCTGGTTGCAGCGCTTGCTTCAACAGTCAGCGCGCAGGATCTGGAACTGCCGTTCGCTGATATCCCGTTGGCTCAGAACACGGGCGCGGCGGATCGCGGCGCCGCCGGCAATGGCTCGATGGGAATTGGCGACGGTATCGACTATCTGGAGGATGACCAGGGCCAGTCTGAGGCAGGTGACGCATCCTCCAAGAAGCCAGCGGCGGAGCAATACGACGACACGGCCGAACCCGGCCATGGTGGCAATGAGACCGACATGGAGCACCGTCGCCGTCCCAAATTGGAAAGACGTAGTGATTAACGCAGTCGTTCATCGATAGGAGGTAGCCATGAATCGGGCACTCACAGCGGTAACAGTATTGCTTCTGGCGGGTTCTGCGGGGGCGTACGCCGGTTCGGCGGAGAATGCCGATGACACCCGTCGTCCGGGAGCTGCAAACGAAAGCTCAGTTGAATCGAGCGAGCGTTCCGACCAGCACAGCGAAAAGTCGGAAGGCCATGACAGTCGGGACCACAAGGCGCAGCAGGGCAGTGACCTGGGCACCATGGGAACGGGCAATACCGGAACCACAGGCGGCATGGGTGCTACCACGGGAACCGACACCATTGGCGGGACCATCGAAGAATAGCCCGCTACCGGCCACGCAACATTCATAAAGCGGTTGGGCATCCGTACAATGCCCAACCTTTCAACATCTATTGGCCTGGTATGCAGATCGCTTTGGCGCCCATGGAGGGGCTGGTCGACGAAATCCTTCGCGACGTTCTGACTCGGATGGGTGGTGTCGACTGGTGCGTCACCGAGTTCATCCGAGTCTCTGATCGTCTGCTGCCGCAAAGCAGCTTTCGCAAACTTGCACCCGAATTGCAGACTGGCGCCATTACTCGCGCCGGAACCCCTGTGCGCGTTCAATTACTGGGCTCCGATCCTGCCTGTCTGGCTGATAACGCTGCCTATGCCTGCTCACTGGGTGCGCCTGCTATCGATCTGAATTTCGGCTGCCCGGCCAAGACGGTAAACAAATCGCGCGGTGGGGCCATCCTGCTCAGGGAGCCTGATTTGCTGCACGCCATCCTCTGTGAGGTACGGCGAACAGTGCCGGCGCACATCCCGGTCACCGCCAAGATGCGCCTGGGTTTCGACAGCCCGGACGGTGCACTCGATTGCGCTCGGGCGCTGGTGGACGGCGGGGCAGGTCAGTTGGTGGTGCATGCGCGAACGAAGGTCGAAGGCTACAAGCCGCCGGCGCATTGGGAATGGGTGGCTCGCGTGCAGGAAGTCGTCGTGGTGCCGGTATACGCCAACGGCGATATCTGGTCGCTGGAAGACTGGCGCCGCTGTCGAGAGGTCAGCGGCGCGGAGAACATCATGTTGGGCCGCGGCCTGGTTTCGCGGCCAGACCTGGCACGGCAGATCGCCGCCGCTGAACAGGGGCAAAGCATCGCCGAGATGAGCTGGGCAGAGTTTCAACCCACGCTGGTGGACTTCTGGCAGCAAGCGCGGGGCAAGATCGCACCACGCTATGCGCCCGGCAGACTGAAGCAGTGGCTGGCCTTGCTTACGCGCAACTACCCCGAGGCGGTGGCGCTGTTCGCCGCACTGCGCCGGGAGAATGATTGCGCGCGGATCGACGCGATGCTCGGCGTCGATACCGTCGGAATTCCGGTGGCGGCGCTGGGTTAGGCCGATCAGCGTCCGCCGCTGACGTCCAGCAACGCGCCGGTGGTATAGCTGGCGTGCTCACTGGCGAGCCAGAGTATGGCTTCGGCAACTTCCTCGGCTTTCCCGCCGCGCCCCATGGGCACGCTTGCCTTGACCCGCTCGATGCGATCCGGCTCGCCACCGCTTGCGTGAATCTCGGTATCGATCACGCCAGGTCGTACCGCATTCACCCGAATGCCTTCGCCGGCCACTTCCCTGGCCAGCCCGACCGTCATGCTGTCGATGGCGCCCTTGGCCGCGGCATAGTCGATGTACTCCCCAGGCGCGCCAAGTCGCGCGGCGATCGAGGACAGGTTGATGATCGAACCACCCTGGCCGCCATGCTGATTGGACATGCGCTTGATCGCCTCGCGTGCACATAGAAAGCTGCCGATGACATTGGCACCGAGCACGCGCGTCCAGCGGGCGGCGTCCATCTGCTCCAGGCGCATCTGCTGTTCGAGCATGCCGGCGTTGTTGACCAGCACATCGAGGCGGCCGAACTCGCGATCAATCATCTCGAACATCTGCACCACCTGACCCTCGTCGGCGACATCAGCCTTGACCGTGATTGCCGATACGCCCGCAGCGTGGACCTGTTCGAGCACCTGTTTCACCGCGTCTTCGCGTTGGTGATAGTTGAGGCACAGTGCGTAGCCCTGGTGGGCCGCCCGCCGGGCAGTGGCGGCGCCGATACCACGACTGGCACCTGTGATCAGCATGACTCTCGACATGGTGTTACCTCTCGTCGGCAGGCTCATTTTCTGTGCCTTGAAATCTGGATAACGGTTCCTATCTAGGGCTCAGCGGGATGCCGAAGTCGGGTCCCGCCAGTTTCAACTCGCTGATTCAGGAGGTTTATCATGAGTTCGTTCCCCATGGCCCCTCTGTTCCGGCAATCCGTGGGCTTCGATCGTTTCAATGACCTGTTCGAGTCCGCGCTGCGCAACGACACCGGCAGCTCGTATCCACCCTATAACATCGAGAAACACGGTGACGACCAGTATCGAATCGTGGTCGCAGCCGCCGGCTTCGAGGAGTCCGACCTCGATCTGCAGGTCGAGCGCAGTGTGCTGACCATCAGTGGCGGGCGGCGCGAAAGCGAGGCCGAGAATGTCACCTATCTGCATCAGGGTATCGCTCAGCGGGCGTTCAAGTTGTCGTTCCGGCTAGCCGACCACATCGAGGTGAAAGGCGCTGCGCTGAACAGTGGCCTGCTCAACATCGACCTGGTGCGCGTGGTGCCGGAAGAGGCCAAGCCCAAGCGCATCCCGATCAATGCCGATCAGCGGCCCGCGCTGGAGGGTTGATCTGCAAGGGAGAGAAGGGCGCCATAAGGCGCCCTTTTTTGTAGTTGTCTTGTCTGGTCAGTCACCGCGTTCAGCATCCAGCAGCGCCATGAAGGCTCTGGCCGCATTGGACAGGGTGCGTTCCCTGTGCAGGATGTAGCCAAGTTGCCGGGTCAGCTGAATGCCCGGCAGAGGCAGGCTGACTACCTGTTCGTCGAGCATGCTGCGCGGTAACACACTCCAGGCAATGCCGATGGAGACCATCATCTTGATGGTCTCCATATAGTTGGTGCTCATGGTGATATTCGGCGTCAGGCCCTCACGCTCGAACAGTCGCTGGGCGATGTGATGAGTGAAGGTGTTGCCGCCGGGAAAAACGGCAGGATGGCCGGCGACATCGGCAAGGCGAATATCCGCCTTGCCCGCCAGCGGGTGCTCGGGCGCGACGACGAAATCCAGCGGGTCGTCCCATACCTTCATTGCCCGGACCGGCTCGGCCGTCTGCGGCGCCAGGGTGATGACCGCCAGTTCGGCGCGGCCATGCAGCACTTCGTCGTAGGCGACTTCCGAATCGAGAAAACGGATATCCAGGCTGACCTGAGGATAAGCGCGGGTGAACGCGCGCAGCAATGGCGGCAGGCGGTGCAGGCCGATGTGATGGCTGGTCGCCAGGCTCAGACGCCCGCCTATGTCGCCGTTGAGGTTGGTTAAGGCGCGGCGGGTGTCGTCCAGTACATTCAAAATCTGATAAGCCCGCGGCAGCAGGGCTCTTCCTGCCTCGGTCAGGCCTATCTCGCGGCCGAGCCGGTCGAACAGGCGCACGTCCAGCTGCGACTCCAATGCGGCGATGCGTTTGCTGACTGCAGGCTGGGTCAGATGCAGGCGCTCCGCAGCCAACGAAAAACTGCCCGTTTCCGCGATGGCGATAAAGGCATTGAGGTTGGCCAGGTCCATGAACGATCTCTATCCGGTGGTAATGAGCATTCCTGAGGGGAATGCTTGGGATGAAAAATATGAATTTGAGTAATTGAATGCAAGTCCCTAGCATCGTCCCCATAAGCGCAAGGGCTATTCGCCCCGCATAGAAAGCAGATGAGGAAAAGTCCGATGGCCGGCAAGACGCTCTACGACAAGCTCTGGGAAATGCACGAGGTGAAACGTCGCGACGATGGTTCGTCGCTGATCTACATCGACCGCCACATCCTGCATGAAGTGACTTCGCCACAAGCGTTCGAAGGTCTGCGTCTGGCCAATCGCAAGCCATGGCGTATCGACGCCAATATCGCCACGCCGGACCACAACGTGCCGACCACCAAGGGCGAGCGTCAGGGCGGCCTGGAAGCCATCGCTGACGAGGTCTCGCGCATCCAGGTGCAGACGCTGGACGAGAACTGCGACGATTTCGGCATCCTCGAATTCAAGATGAACGACGTGCGTCAGGGCATCGTCCACGTCATCGGCCCGGAGCAGGGCGCGACACTGCCCGGCATGACCGTGGTTTGCGGTGATTCGCATACCTCCACCCACGGCGCCTTCGGCGCGCTGGCCCACGGCATCGGCACCTCCGAGGTCGAGCATGTGCTCGCCACCCAGTGCCTGGTCGCCAAGAAGATGAAGAACATGCAGGTGCGCGTCGAAGGCAAGTTGCCGTTCGGCGTCACCGCGAAGGACATCGTGCTGGCGGTGATTGGCAAGATCGGCACCGCTGGCGGTAACGGCCATGCCCTGGAATTCGCCGGCAGCGCGATTCGCGATCTGTCCATGGAAGGGCGCATGACCATCTGCAACATGTCCATCGAAGCCGGTGCCCGCGTAGGCATGGTGGCGGTGGATGAAAAGACCATCGCCTACGTCGAAGGGCGTCCGTTCGCGCCGAAGGGCGACGACTGGGACAAGGCGGTCGAGCTGTGGAAAGGCCTGGTCTCCGATGTCGACGCGGTGTTCGACACCGTCGTCGAGCTCAAGGCCGAGGACATCAAGCCGCAGGTCAGCTGGGGCACTTCGCCGGAAATGGTGCTGGCTGTCGATCAGAGCGTGCCGGACCCCGCCGCCGAAGCCGACCCGGTCAAGCGCGATTCCATCGTTCGTGCGCTGAAGTACATGGGCCTGGCGGCCAACCAGCCGATCACCGATATCAAGCTGGATCGCGTGTTCATTGGTTCCTGCACCAACTCGCGGATCGAGGACCTGCGTGCCGCGGCTGAGGTCGCCAAAGGGCGCAAGGTGGCGGCGAACGTCAAGCAGGCCATGGTGGTGCCGGGCTCCGGCCTGGTGAAGCAGCAGGCCGAGGCTGAAGGGTTGGACAAGATCTTCGTCGAGGCTGGCTTCGAGTGGCGCGAACCGGGCTGCTCCATGTGCCTGGCGATGAACCCGGACAAGCTGGGCAGCGGCGAGCATTGCGCCTCGACTTCCAACCGCAACTTCGAGGGGCGTCAGGGCGCTGGTGGCCGCACACACCTGGTCAGCCCGGCCATGGCGGCCGCTGCGGCGGTAACCGGCCATTTCATCGATGTACGCGAACTGGTCCAGGCCTGAGGAGATAACGGATGAAAGCCTTTACCCAACACACCGGCCTGGTCTGTCCGCTGGATCGTGCCAACGTCGATACCGATCAGATCATTCCGAAGCAGTTTCTCAAGTCCATCAAGCGCACCGGCTTTGGCCCTAATCTGTTCGATGAGTGGCGCTACCTGGACGTCGGCCAGCCGAATCAGGATTGTTCGCAGCGTCCGGTGAACAAGGACTTCGTGCTGAACTTCCCGCGCTACCAGGGCGCCAGCGTGCTGCTGGCGCGTGAGAACTTCGGCTGCGGCTCCTCCCGCGAGCATGCGCCGTGGGCCCTGGAGGAGTACGGTTTCCGTACGATCATCGCGCCGAGCTTTGCCGACATTTTCTACAACAACAGCTTCAAGAACGGCCTGCTGCCGATCGTGCTGAAGGAAGAGGAAGTCGATGAGCTGTTCGCACAGGCCGAAGCCAACGAAGCCAACGAAGGCTACCAGCTGACCGTGGACCTCGCTGCGCAGGTCGTGACACGCCCGGACGGCAAGCAGTACGACTTTGAAGTCGATGCCTTCCGCAAGCACTGCCTGCTCAACGGCCTCGACGATATCGGCCTGACGCTGCAAGACGCGGACGCGATCAAGGCGTTCGAAACCCGTCACCAGCAGAGCCAGCCATGGCTGTTCGGCGCCATCAAGTGAGATAAGGGCAGGGTGGATGATGCGTCATCCATCCACTTGCAGGGTTTCGGTGGATGAACACAACGGCGTCCACCCAAGTGAAAATCGAGGAATGTGATGAGCAAACAGATTCTGGTTCTGCCCGGTGATGGTATCGGCCCGGAGATCATGGCCGAGGCGGTCAAGGTTCTGCAGCTGGCCAATGACAAGTTCCAGCTGGACTTCGAGCTGAGCTATGACGAGTTGGGTGGCGCAGCGGTCGACAAATATGGCGTGCCGCTGGCCGACGAAACCCTTGGGCGTGCACGTGCCGCCGATGCCATTCTGCTTGGCGCGGTGGGAGGCCCGAAGTGGGACAAGATCGATCCGGCCATTCGTCCCGAGCGCGGTCTGCTGAAGATTCGCTCCGAGCTGGGGCTGTTCGGTAACCTGCGTCCGGCACTGCTCTACCCGCAACTGGCCGATGCGTCGTCGCTGAAGCCTGAGATCGTGGCCGGTCTGGATATCCTCATCGTTCGCGAGTTGACCGGCGGCATCTATTTCGGCAAGCCGCGCGAAAGCAAGGTGCTGGAGAACGGTGAGCGCATGGCGTACGACACGCTGCCGTACAGTGAAAGCGAAATCCGTCGCATCGCCAAGGTCGGCTTCGACATGGCGATGGTGCGCAACAAGAAGCTCTGTTCGGTGGACAAGGCCAACGTGCTGGCGTCCAGCCAGCTGTGGCGTGCTGTGGTCGAGGAAGTGGCCAAGGACTATCCCGAGATCGAGCTGAGCCACATGTACGTCGACAATGCGGCAATGCAACTGGTGCGCGCACCGAAGCAGTTCGACGTGATCGTCACCGACAACATGTTTGGCGACATCCTCTCCGACGAGGCATCGATGCTGACCGGTTCCATTGGCATGCTGCCGTCCGCCTCGCTGGATGCGGGCAACAAGGGCATGTACGAGCCGTGCCACGGTTCAGCGCCGGATATCGCTGGCCAGGGCATCGCCAATCCGTTGGCGACCATCCTGTCCGTTTCGATGATGCTGCGTTACAGCTTCAATCAGGTAGCGGCAGCCGATGCCATCGAGCAGGCGGTGAGTGATGTGCTCGATCAGGGCCTGCGTACCGGTGATATCTGGTCGGAAGGCTGTACCAAGGTCGGTACTCAGGCGATGGGCGATGCAGTAGTCGCGGCCCTCGCGAAGTTGTAATCTTCTGGCCCGCCTTAATCTGCGCGGGCCACTTTTTCTATAGGTGTAGTTGCGATGAAACGTGTAGGTCTGATCGGTTGGCGCGGTATGGTCGGTTCCGTGCTCATGCAGCGGATGCTGGAAGAGCGGGATTTCGACCTGATCGAGCCCGTGTTCTTCACCACTTCCAATGTCGGCGGCCAGGGCCCCGATATTGGCAAGGAAACCGCTGCGCTGAAGGACGCCTACAGCATCGACGAGCTGAAAGGCCTCGATGTGATCCTGACGTGTCAGGGCGGCGACTACACCAATGAAGTCTTCCCCAAGCTGCGTGAAGCGGGCTGGCAGGGCTACTGGATCGACGCGGCGTCCTCGCTGCGTATGCAGGACGATGCGGTGATCGTGCTCGATCCGGTGAACCGTCGCGTGATCGACCAGCAACTGGATGCCGGCACCAAGAACTACATCGGCGGCAACTGCACCGTCAGCCTGGCGCTGATGGGCCTTGGCGGTCTGTTCGAAGCCGGTCTGGTCGAGTGGATGAGCGCGATGACCTATCAGGCCGCCTCCGGCGCCGGCGCGCAGAACATGCGCGAACTGATCAAGCAGATGGGTGCAATCAATGCGGCCGTGGCCGATGATCTGGCCAATCCCGCCAGCGCGATCCTGGATATCGACCGTAAGGTGGCTGAAACCCAGCGCAGCGAAGCATTCCCGGTCGACAATTTCGGCGTGCCGCTGGCCGGCAGCCTGATTCCTTACATCGACAAGGAGTTGCCGAATGGGCAGAGCCGCGAAGAGTGGAAGGCGCAGGCTGAGACCAACAAGATCCTTGGTCGATTCAAGAGTCCGATCCCGGTTGACGGTATCTGCGTGCGCGTGGGTGCCATGCGTTGCCACAGCCAGGCGCTGACCATCAAGCTGAATAAGGATGTACCGATCTCCGATATCGAAGGGCTGATCAGCCAGCACAATCCCTGGGTCAAACTGGTGCCGAATCATCGTGATGCCAGCATGCAGGAGCTGAGTCCGGCCGCAGTCACCGGAACGCTAAGCGTGCCGGTCGGCCGTCTGCGCAAGCTCAACATGGGCTCGCACTACCTGGGCGCGTTCACCGTGGGCGACCAGCTGCTGTGGGGCGCCGCGGAGCCGCTGCGGCGCATGTTGCGTATCCTGCTGGAGCGTTGATGCGCTCTCGATGAAGTGCCAGACGCCGCGACTTGTTCGCGGCGTTTTCGTTTATGCGATGTGCCGCTCGGCGGCGCTGGTTGCAGTGGTCTGCCATTTCGCTACAGTGCCGGTCCTTAGTGCGTGGAGGTGACGATGCCCACAGGTGTCGGTGTTGCGGTCGTAGGTGCGGTCAGCCTGGTAGGCGAAGCGCTTGTCGAGGTGCTCGAGGAGCGTGCGTTTCCGGTTTCAGAGTTGCATCTGTTGGACGACAGCGAGGGTGCCGGGCACACGGTGCCGTTCAAGGGGCGGAATCTGCGTGTTGGCGGGGCGGATCGCTTCGACTTCAGTCGAACGCAGCTGGTGTTTCTGGTCGGTGCCTCGGCATTGCTGAGCGAGTGCCGCGTCAAGGCATTAGCAGCCGGCTGCCGAGTCGTCGATCTGTCAGCCTCGATTCCCGTCGAGCAACAGCTGTGCGTGGTGCCAGAGGTTAACGGCGGGCTGCTCGATTCGTTGCCCGATCAGCGCGCCATTGCCAGTCCACTGCCTGAAGCGGTCGCCCTGGCCATTGCATTGAAGCCGATCCGGCAACAGCTGGATTTGCATCGCGTGACTGTTACGGCTTGTCTGCCAGTGTCCAGCCGTGGCTCGGCAGGTGTGAAGGAGCTTGCCCGGCAGACATCTGAATTGCTCAATGCGCGACCTTTGGAGCCCCGAATATTCGGCCGGCAGATGGCTTTCAATATGCTCGCACAAGCCGAGGCGGTCGACGCGCAAGGATATGGAGCGCAGGAACGGCGTCTGGTTGAAGAGCTTCGTCAGCTCCTGGATATGCCTGAACTCGCCGTCTCTGTTACGTTCGTTCAAGCTCCGGTGTTCTTTGGAGAGAGCCTCATCGTCTCGTTGCAGGGTGGCGTCGAGGCCGATATGCCAGCGCTGTCTGCGGCTCTCGACGCGGCGCAAGGGGTTGAGCTGGTGGAGTCGGACGACTATCCGACGGCGGTTGGTGACGCAGTCGGGCAGGAGGCGATCTATGTTGGAAGACTTCGCAGAGGCATCTGTGATCCACGGGAAGTCAATTTGTGGATTGTGTCTGATAACGTGCGAAAAGGCGCGGCACTAAACGCTGTGCAGTCTGGTGAGTTGTTGATAAAAGACTATCTGTAAAAGATACTTACTGGTAATTCAAAGAATATTTCTAGCCGATGCGCTGAACGGCTTATCGCTGATGGGGAGCCACCGCCAGGTGGCGCGGGCAGTGACATAAGACCCTCTCGTAGTTCGAGAAAAAGATAAACAAGGGATTAAATAATGGTTCGGGTTCGCAATCTGGTGCTGGCAATCGCGGCTGCTACCGCGCTGACTACAGAAATGGCCCACGCGCTTGGGTTGGGAGAGGTCACGCTTCAGTCGTCATTGAATCAACCGCTGATCGCGGAAATCGAGCTGCTGGATGCAAACAGCCTGGCGCCCGGGGAGGTGATCCCGGTATTGGCCTCGCTCGAAGAATTCAATCGCGCCGGTATTGATCGCCAGTACTTTCTGACGGACCTGAAATTCACTCCAGTGCTGCGTCCGAACGGAAAGAGCGTCATTCAGGTTTCGTCCAGCAAGCCGGTACGCGAACCCTATCTCAATTTTCTCGTAGAGGTGCTCTGGCCCAGTGGGCGCCTGCTCCGTGAGTACACCCTGCTGCTCGATCCGCCACTCTATTCACCGGAAACCGCAGCGGCCGCAGCACCGCAGTTGCCCATTTCCGCTCCGTCCCGAACAGTAGAGCCAGTACGCTCTGCGCCAGCTCGTCCGTCTACAACGCGCTCGACCGCAGTTCAGCCGGTAAGCGCGCCGCAGAGCGGCGGTAGCGAGTACAAGACTTCTGCGCGCGACACTCTCTGGGAGATCGCGGAGCGCAATCGTCGCAATGGAACGGTTCATCAGGCGATGCTGGCTATTCAGGATCTCAATCCTGATGCTTTCATTGGCGGCAATATCAACCGGATGAAGAGCGGGCAGGTACTTCGTCTGCCGGATGCCGAGCAGATATCGACTCGCTCTCAGGCCGAAGCGATCGCTCAGGTCGCGGAGCAGAACGCGGCATGGCGACAGGGTAGTGGTGGCGCGGTTGCAGGCGCTCGCCAACTGGACGCGACCCGTCGTACTGAAGCTGGAGCAGCACCGTCGCGTAGCGAGTCTCGTGACAGCCTCCGCCTGGTGGCGGCTGATGCGGGCAAAGAAACTGCCGGCTCCGACACCGGGTCTGCCGAAGGCGGCCAGGCCTTGCGTGACAAGCTGGCGGTGACCCAGGAGAGTCTGGACTCCAGCCGTCGTGAGAACGACGACCTCAAGGATCGTCTGAATGATCTACAGGGGCAGCTGGAAAAGCTGCAACGGCTTATGCAGCTCAAGGATGACCAGCTTGCCAAGCTGCAGGCCCAGGTCGGTGCCGAAGGCCAGGCCCCGGCGCTGGACGCCAACGCCAACGCCAGCCAGCCTGCTGCCGCAAAAACAGAGCCCCAGGCAACTGAAGGTAGCACGCAAGAGCCGGCCCGCGCTGACGGTGACACCCCGGCTGATTCTGCTGTTGATACCCGGCAGGAACCTGCTCCAGTCGTTGCTCCGGCACCGGCCGAGCAGTCTGCGGCGTCCAAGCCTGCTGCAAAGCCAGCCAGCCCAGCGAAACCGGTCGCACCTGTTGTTGAGCCTGAGCCCAAGAGCCTGATTGACGATCTGCTGTCCAACACTTTGCTGCTCGGTGTCGTCGGCGGTAGTGCCCTGTTGCTGTTGCTGCTGGGTCTGATGGCTCTTTCGCGCCGCAATGCGATGAAAGAGGCGGAGCTGCAGGAAAGTCTGATGGCGGATGACACGGTCGACGATCTGCGAGTGGAATCGCCAGCGTACGTCGATCTGGGACAGGAGCATCAACTTGAACCAACTTCCTTCCATGCCGACGCTCCGGCTGCGTCGGATGAGCTGACTTCCACTACAGGTGATGCATTGGCCGAGGCGGACATCTACATCGCTTACGGCCGCTTCAATCAGGCTGCAGAACTGCTACAAAACGCCCTTAATGACGAGCCTCAGCGGAGCGATCTGCGGCTGAAGCTGATGGAAGTGTATGCGGAGCTTGGCAATCGCGATGGCTTCGCCCGTGAAGAAGCTGAGCTACGTGAAATCGGCGGTGCTACCACCGAAGTCGAACAGCTGAAGTACAAGTATCCCGCCATGGCCGCGGCGATCGGAGGCTCGGCAGCTGTCGCCGCCACTCATATGGACATGGACAGCCTCGACCTTGATGATCTGCAGCTCGACGAGCCGGCCGCGCCGGCGGCAGGGCAGGATCTGGACGATGCATTCGACCTCAGCCTGGATGACCTGGACATCGATCTGAACGAGGAGCGTCCGGCTGCACCTGCGGACGACTCTTTGGACTTCGACGACCTGACGCTGGATGAGCCGGTTACCGAGCGTGAGGCCTCGCCTGCAGCCAGCGATTTCTCCTTCGATCTCGCAGAAGATAAGTCTGCGCAAGAGGCCGAGCAGGACGATCTTTCCGATTTCTCGTTCGATCTGGACAGCGACAAAGGAGCGGAGCAAGCCCCCACAGAGTTTTCGCTCAATCTCGACGAGGAGCCGGTTGAAGGTCCTGCCGCGTTTGAAAGTGATGATCTCGATTTCGAACTGTCGGAGCCTGTAGCGAATCCGAGCGACGATTTGCCCGAAGGGTTCGATATTTCGCTGGATGAGCCCGAGTTTGAGGCGCAACCGGAAACCTTTGCCGACAAGCTGAACGAGGTGGAGGCTGATCTGGATGATCTGTCCAAGGAACTGGAGGAGCCGGCCACTGCTCCTGCTGACAACTTGGCTACGACTGACGCCGACGGCGGTGGGGAGGACGACTTCGATTTCTTCTCCGACACCGACGAAACTACCACCAAGCTGGATCTCGCCAGAGCCTATATCGACATGGGCGACGCTGAAGGTGCACGCGACATCCTGGATGAAGTGATTTCCGAGGGTAGCGATGTCCAGCAGCAAGAGGCGCGAGAAATGCTCGCCAAACTAGCCTGATCATGACCCAAGCAGTACCCCAAACGGCAGCCGAAATGGCTGCCGTCGGCGTTTCCAGGATCGCGCTTGGCGTCGAATACAAGGGATCGCGCTATCGCGGATTTCAGCGTCAGCGCGCCGGTGTGCCATCCATTCAGGAATCACTCGAAACCGCGTTGACCAAAGTGGCGGGTGGTCACTCCGTCACGCTGAGCTGTGCAGGTCGCACAGACGCGTTGGTCCATGCCAGCGGGCAGGTCGTGCACTTCGACACGCCGGTCTCGCGAACCATGCACGCATGGGTGATGGGCGCGAACATGAACCTGCCATCCGACATCAGCGTCACCTGGGCGAAGGAGATGCCGCGTCATTTCGATGCGCGCTTCAGCGCGATGGCTCGCCGTTATCGCTATGTGATCTACAACGATCAGATACGGCCGGCGCACATGGCCGAAGAGGTTACCTGGAACCATCGCCCACTCGATATCGAGCGTATGCGTGCCGCTGCGACGGCGTTCGTGGGAACACATGATTTCAGTGCCTTCCGGGCCAGGCAGTGTCAGGCCAAGTCGCCGATCAAAACCATTCATCACCTGGAGCTGCTGGAGCACGGCCGGCTGATCGTCATAGATGTTCGGGCCAATGCCTTTCTGCATCATATGGTGCGCAACTTCGCTGGCGTTCTGATGACCATTGGTGCGGGTGAGCGGCCAGTGGAATGGGCTGCGCAAGTGCTGGAGTCTCGTGTGCGCCGAACGGGCGGAGTGACAGCGCACCCGTACGGGCTCTATCTCATCGAAGTCGATTATCCCGAAGAGTTCGAGCTGCCGAAGCGCTATCTCGGTCCGCACTTCCTGTCGGGTTTGCCGGACGTTCGTCGCTAATGAATTAGGCAGGAGCCGTTTTGCCTATTCGCTTGCAGGTGGCAGGTCTTTTGTTACCATCCGGTTTCCTTTTTGGCAGGTAGCATCCGTTGTCAGTCGTTCGCAGCAAAATATGCGGGATCACTCGCGTCGACGACGCCTTGACAGCAGCCAAGGCGGGCGCCGATGCCATCGGCCTGGTTTTCTATGCCAAGAGCCCGCGTGCCGTCGATGTGCGGCAGGCACGTGAGATCGTCGCGGCATTGCCACCGTTTGTCACGACGGTAGGCCTGTTCGTCAACGCCAGCCGCTGCGAGATCAACGAGATACTCGACGCCGTTCCGTTGGACATGCTGCAGTTTCACGGCGATGAAACACCGGCGCAGTGCGAGGGGTTTCATCGGCCGTGGTTCAAGGCGCTACGGGTAGGGAACGGCGAGGATATCGAGGCTGAGGTCGCGCGTTATGCAAATGCCAGCGGCATCCTTTTGGATACTTTCGTCGCGGGCGTGCCGGGTGGGACGGGCGAACGCTTCGATTGGTCGCTGATCCCGGCGGCGCTGGCCAAGCCGCTGATTCTGGCAGGTGGGCTGACCGCCGAGAACGTTCAGCAAGCCATTGCCCAGGTTCGTCCGTATGCAGTGGATGTCAGCGGCGGGGTGGAGGCGAGCAAGGGCGTCAAGGATGCTTCCAAGGTGATGGCCTTTGTCGGTCGGGTTCGAGCGGCTATGTGACGCCTGGGCAGCCTTTGCCGTCCAGTAACTAGTCGCTGGTGAGACCAGTAGCGTGATTCCTTGCCTGAAGGAGTCGGAGTTTCGCGGCTGCGCCGATAGGCGCATCGCTCACGCGACCAAGAGCGCCTGATACGCGTGGTCGCAACAATGAATCTGCCTGCAGCGCGAGTGCGCTCGGGACTGAAGCTTTGGAGAACAAGAGCATGAGCAACTGGCTGGTAGACAAACTGATCCCTTCGATCATGCGGTCGGAGACGCAAAAGAGCTCGGTCCCCGAAGGCCTTTGGCACAAGTGCCCCTCTTGCGAGGCGGTTCTATACCGCCCTGAGCTGGAAAAGACGCTCGATGTTTGCCCCAAGTGCCAGCATCACATGCGCATCGATGCCCGTAGCCGGCTCGATATCTTCCTCGATGCCGAGGGCCGCGAAGAGATCGCTGCCGAGCTGGAGCCGGTCGACCGCCTGAAGTTCCGTGATAGCAAGAAGTACAAGGATCGCCTCTCTGCAGCACAGAAGCAGACCGGCGAGAAAGATGCGCTGATAGCAATGAGCGGAAAGGTCGTCAACATCCCGGTCGTGGCTTGTGCATTCGAATTCTCGTTCATGGGTGGCTCCATGGGAGCAATCGTTGGCGAGCGTTTCGTGCGGGCCGCCAATGTTGCTCTTGAAAAGCGTTGCCCGCTGGTGTGCTTCTCCGCGTCAGGCGGTGCCCGGATGCAGGAAGCTCTGATCTCCCTGATGCAGATGGCAAAGACTTCCGCCGTGCTGGCCCGCATGCGTGAAGAGGGCCTGCCGTTTATCTCCGTACTGACCGATCCGGTCTACGGAGGTGTGTCCGCGAGTCTGGCGATGCTTGGTGATGTGATCGTCGCCGAGCCCAAGGCATTGATCGGCTTCGCCGGCCCGCGAGTGATCGAGCAGACCGTACGAGAAAAACTGCCGGAAGGCTTCCAGCGCAGCGAGTTCCTGCTGGACCATGGTGCTATCGATCTGATCATTCATCGCTCCGAACTGCGTACTCGCTTGTCGCGCTTGCTGGCCCAGATGCAGAAATTGCCAAGCCCGGTGGAACCCGCCCAGGTAACGGCTACTGCATGACCGGTCGGAGTCTGGCCGACTGGCTCGCCTATCTCGAGCAGCTGCATCCCACTGCGATAGACATGGGCCTGGACAGGGTCCGAGCGGTGGTGGGGCGGCTTGGCCTGACACGGCCGGCTCCGCTGGTGATTACCGTCACGGGTACGAATGGCAAAGGCTCTACCTGCGCGTTCATCGCTGCTCTGTTGAGCAGTCAGGGATACAAGGTCGGTAGCTACAGCTCGCCGCATCTTCTGCGTTACAACGAGCGCGTTCAGTTCGACGGGCACCAGGCCAGCGATGACCAGCTTTGCCAGGCCTTTTCCGCGGTGGAGGCGGCGCGAGGCGAGGTTTCGCTGACCTATTTCGAAATGGGCACACTTGCAGCCTTCTGGCTGTTCGAGCGGAGCGGGCTCGACGCCGTGGTACTGGAAGTCGGTCTTGGTGGTCGTCTCGATGCCGTCAACGTCATTGACGCGGATCTGGCTGTGATCACCAATATCGGACTCGATCATGCTGATTGGCTGGGTGATACCCGCGACAGCGTTGCGTATGAAAAGGCCGGGATCATGCGCGACGGAGTCCCCGCGCTTTGTGGCGATCTGAATGTTCCGGGGCCATTGCTTGAGCACGCAGAGTCCCTGAAATCACCGCTGTTTCTGCGCGGAAGAGATTTCGACCTGGCGCTTGATCCCCACTCCTGGCATTGGCGGGGCGTCGGGCCTGGCGGCGAGCCGTTGGAGCTGCATGACCTGCCGCTGCTGTCATTGCCGATGGAGAACGCTGCACTTGCCCTGCAAGCCTATGCCACGCTTGCCTTGCCATGGGAGCCGGCGGCGTTGTCCGCGGCGCTTCAGCGGACACGCGTTGTAGGGCGCCTCGATAGTCGGCAGATCAGCTGGCGCGGCCGCGAGATCTCGCTGCTGCTGGACGTTGGACATAATCCTCATGCTGCAAGCTACCTCGCGCAACGCCTTGAGCAACGGCCAGTAGATGGTCGTCGCTTGGCTGTTTTTGGTCTGCTGGCGGATAAGGATCTCAACGGTGTGCTCGAAGCGATGTCCTCCTGCATCGCTGATTGGGCCGTCGCTCCACTGCCTACGCCGCGAACGCAATCAGCTACACAATTGGCTGCAGCGCTGCTTGAGCGGGGCGCGTCGGTCAGCCAGTATGCGAGCTTCGAGCAGGCGCTCGATGCTCAATGCGCGAAGGCCGAAGCCGATGATGAAGTAGTGGTTTTCGGATCGTTCTACTGCGTGGCGGCGGCGCTTGACTGGCTGGAACAACGGGCGGGGGAGAGTTGAATGGCGATGCTGGATAAGGGATTGCTGCAGCGTATGGTTGGCGCTCTGGTGTTGATTGCGCTGGCGGTCATATTCGTGCCGATGCTGTTCAATCGTGAGGACGATCTGCGCCACGTCACCGTCGATGCGCCCACCATCCCTGCTGCACCGGCACCGGCTGAAATCGAGATGCAGGAGGTCGAAGTGCCAGAGCCAGCGTCGGAGCCTGAAGGTTTCGAGATCATCGAGGAAGGTGCCGAGGCAGAAGCGGCATCACCCGTCGGTGAGCAGGCTTCGGAGCCGATCGTGCCGGTCGCTCCGAGCGAGCCTGCGCCAGCTGCGCAGCCGCCGGTGGAACAACCGCAGGCGGCGAAAGACGAGCCACGGCTTGATAACGACAACCTGCCGGTCAGCTGGTCGATCCAACTCGCCAGCCTGTCCAATCGCGCCAGCGCCGAAAGCCTGCAGCAGACCTTGCGTTCGCAGGGCTACAACGCCTACATCCGCACTGCGGATGGTATGAATCGCGTCTTCGTCGGACCGCTGGTGGAGCGCAGCGAAGCGAATCGGCTTCGCGATGTGTTGCAGCGCCAGCAGAAACTCGATGGCTTCGTCGTTCGTTTCAAGCCGGAAGGAAGCTGAATCGTTGAAGCGCTGGCCGGGGTACTGACGACAGGCCCCGGCTGCGGAGTTGCCGTCGGGTAGTCAGCGCGTATTCCTGGCGCTCCTGCTCTGCTAAAATGCGCCGCCTTTTCCCCATTGCAGAAGACATCGTGGCATTCACCTGGGTCGATTGGGCCATCATCGCCGTCATTGCAGTATCGAGCCTGATCAGCTTGAAGCGTGGTTTCGTGAAAGAAGCGCTTTCGCTGGTTACCTGGATCGTTGCCGGTGTGGTCGCATGGATGTTCGGTGGTGCGTTGTCCCACCATCTCGCGGAATACATCAGCACGCCCTCGGCGCAAGTCATCGCAGCCTGCGCGTTGCTGTTCGTGGCTACCTTGCTGGTAGGAGCACTGGTTAATTTTCTGATCGGCGAGCTGATCAGAGTGACGGGTTTGTCCGGCACCGATCGCTTTCTCGGCATGGTGTTTGGTGCGGCACGGGGTGGTCTATTGGTGGTGGTGCTCGCCGGATTGCTGAGCCTGGCGCCGGTCGAGCAGGACCTCTGGTGGCGCGAGTCCACGTTGTTGCCGCACTTTCTCCTGATCGCCGACTGGTCGAAGAACCTCATTCTAGGCTTCAGCGGCCAGTGGTTCGCCGGATCACTCAACCCGCCCGGTTGAGTCCCTTTTTCTACGGATGCTCGGCCTGCCGTCGTATCCGGTCTGCCTGTAATAACTGAGAGGTTCCTTGCATGTGTGGCATTGTCGGCATCGTCGGTAAGTCGAACGTCAATCAGGCGCTGTATGACGCGCTTACCGTACTGCAGCACCGCGGCCAGGATGCAGCCGGTATCGTCACGAGCCATGACGGCCGGCTGTTTCTGCGCAAGGATAACGGCCTGGTTCGCGACGTCTTTCAGCAGCGCCATATGCAGCGCCTGGTCGGCAACATGGGGATCGGCCACATCCGTTACCCCACCGCGGGTAGCTCCAGTTCCGCCGAGGCACAGCCGTTCTACGTCAACTCGCCTTACGGCATTACCCTGGCGCACAACGGCAACCTGACCAATGTCGATCAGCTGACCAAGGAGATCTACGAGTCGGATCTGCGCCATGTGAATACCAGCTCCGACTCGGAAGTGCTGCTCAACGTGTTCGCCCACGAACTTGCCGTGCGCGGCAAGCTGCAGCCGACCGAGGAGGACGTCTTCGCCGCGGTGAGCAAGGTCCACGAGCGCTGCCGCGGCGGCTACGCGGTAGTGGCGATGGTCACCGGTTACGGCATCGTCGGCTTCCGCGACCCCAATGCGATTCGCCCGATCGTGTTCGGTCAGCGCCATACCGACGAAGGCGTCGAGTACATGATCGCCTCCGAAAGCGTATCGCTCGACGTGCTCGGCTTTACCCTGATTCGCGACCTGGCGCCGGGCGAAGCGGTTTACATCACCGCTGACGGCAAGCTCTTCACCCGCCAGTGCGCGGATGCGCCGAAACTCGCACCCTGCATCTTCGAGTACGTTTACCTGGCGCGTTCCGACTCCCTGATGGATGGTGTCTCGGTTTACAAGGCTCGGCTGCGCATGGGTGAGAAGCTGGCGGACAAGATCCTGCGCGAGCGTCCAGAGCACGATATCGACGTGGTCATCCCGATTCCGGACACCAGCCGTACCGCTGCGCTGGAGCTGGCCAATCGCCTTGGTGTGAAGTTCCGCGAAGGCTTCGTCAAGAACCGCTACATCGGTCGTACTTTCATCATGCCCGGCCAGGCCGCGCGGAAGAAATCGGTACGGCAGAAGCTCAATGCCATCGACCTCGAGTTCCGTGGCAAGAACGTGATGCTGGTGGATGACTCCATCGTGCGCGGCACCACCTGCAAGCAGATCATTCAGATGGCGCGCGAGGCAGGGGCGAAGAACGTCTACTTCTGTTCCGCTGCGCCGGCAGTTCGTTATCCGAATGTGTACGGCATCGACATGCCCAGTGCGCACGAGCTGATCGCGCACAACCGCACCACCGAAGAGGTCGCCGAGCTGATCGGTGCCGACTGGCTGATCTACCAGGATCTGGAAGACCTGATCGACGCGGTTGGTGGCGGCAAGGTGAAGATCGACAACTTCGATTGCGCGGTTTTCGATGGCAACTACATCACCGGTGACATCGACGAAGCCTATCTGCACAAGATCGAGCAGGCCCGCAATGATCTGAGCAAGGTCAAGACCAACGCGGTCAGCGCCATCATCGATCTCTACAACAACTGATTCATGCCGGCGTGGCAGCCTCGGCTGCCCGCGGCCGAGGTAAGAGCTATGACGACTGAATGGGATTCCGGACGGCTGGACAGCGATCTTCAAGGCGTCGGGCTCGATACGCTTGCGGTACGCGCCGGGCAACGGCGCACACCGGAAGCCGAACACGGTGAGCCGCTGTTCTTCACTTCCAGTTACGTGTTTCGCAGTGCCGCCGATGCGGCGGCGCGCTTCGCCGGTGACGTGCCGGGCAATGTCTATTCGCGTTACACCAATCCCACCGTTCGTGCGTTCGAAGAGCGTATGGCGGCGCTCGAGGGCGCAGAGCAGGCGGTCGCCACGGCATCCGGCATGGCGGCCATCCTCGCCACCGTGATGAGCCTGTGCTCGGCAGGCGATCACGTGCTGGTCTCGCGCAGCGTATTCGGCGCAACCGTTTCCTTGTTCGAGAAGTACTTCAAGCGTTTCGGTGTGCAGGTCGACTATGTGCCGCTCACCGATTTTGCCGCCTGGGAGTCCGCGTTCAAGGAGAACACCAAGCTGGTGTTCGTCGAATCGCCATCCAATCCCTTGGCAGAGTTGGTGGACATCGCCGCACTGGCGCAGCTTTGCCACGCCAAGGGCGCGATGTTGGCCGTCGACAACTGCTTCTGCACACCGGTATTGCAGCAGCCGCTGGCATTGGGTGCCGATATCGTCATTCATTCCGCGACCAAGTACATCGATGGCCAGGGCCGTTGCCTGGGCGGTGTGATTGCAGGTCGCAGCGAGCAGATGAAGGAACTGGTCGGATTTCTGCGTACCGCCGGCCCGACGCTCAGTCCGTTCAATGCCTGGGTCTTCCTCAAGGGACTGGAAACGTTGCGGTTGCGCATGCAGGCGCACTGTGCCAGCGCTCAGGAGCTTGCCGAATGGCTCGAGCAGCAGCCCGGTATCCAGCGCGTCTACTATGCGGGTTTGTCCAGCCATCCACAGCACGAGCTGGCCAAGCGTCAGCAGAAGGGGTTCGGTGCGGTGGTGAGCTTCGAGGTTGCTGGAGGCAAGGAGGCCGCCTGGCGCTTCATCGATGCGACTCGACTGATCTCGATTACGGCCAATTTGGGCGATAGCAAGACCACCATTACCCATCCAGGCTCGACCACACATGGTCGGCTGTCCGCCGAGGATCGCGCGACCGCAGGCATTTCGGACAGCCTGATTCGGGTAGCGGTGGGGCTGGAAGATGTCGCTGACCTCAAGGCCGATCTGGCTCGCGGTCTCGCAGCGCTCTAAATCAACTCATCAGGATGCCGTGCCCGGCCTGCGCAAGCAGGTCGGGCACGAACGCTTGTGTCCTTTTTTCACTGACGCAGATCGATAGCCGGTGCGGGCTCGCCCCGTCCGTCGAACAGCTGCGCGGGATTCGCCGGCAGGATGCTCGGGCTGGCCGAATCCGTTTCGATGACCCGAATATCGCTGTATTTCTTCCCGGAAAGAGCCGCCAGGCCGGCACGGTCGCGAATGACCGTAGGTCGCAGAAACACCATCAGGTTGCGTTTGACGTGGGTTTCCTGAGTCGAGCGGAACAGAGCACCCAGAAACGGAATGTCTCCGAGTAGCGGCACCTTGGCGTTGGTGCGGGTGACGTCGTCCTGAATCAGGCCGCCAAGCACGATGACCTGGCCATCTTCGGCAAGGATGGTGCTTTTGATGGCGCGCTTGTTGGTCACCAGGTCCACCGCCTGGGCCGTCAGGCTGGCGCTGGGCGCGATCGAGGAGATCTCCTGCTCGATCTGCAGGCGTAGCGTGGCGCCTTCGTTGATGTGCGGAGTCACCTTGAGGGTCACCCCGATGTCCTGGCGCTCGATGGTGGTGAAGGGGTTGTTCGCGCCCGCCGCATCGGTGGTGTAGGAGCCCGTCTGGAACGGGACGTTCTGGCCGACAAGAATCTCAGCTTCCTGGTTATCCAGCGTCAGCAGGCTCGGCGTCGACAGCAGATTGCTCTTGCTGTTGGACGACAGTGCGGTAATCAGCGCGCCGAAACTGCGAGTTCCAACGCCGATGATCGCGCCGTCGGGCAGGTTCTCCGGGATCTCGTTCTCGTTGATGGCATTGAGCACGCTGCCGACCGAAATACCGGTGTTGCCAAAGCTGACGCCACCGGCTCCACCAGTGCCTCCGCGCGCGTCGACCGCCCATTGCACGCCGAGGGCGTCAGTGATGTCGCCGGAAACCTCGACGATAGCCGCTTCGACCATGACCTGCGCACGGGGAACATCCAGCTGGCGAACGATGCTTTCCAGAGTGCCGATCAGCTCTGGATCAGCGAGAAGGACCAGCGCGTTCAGGCTTTCGTCGGCGCGGATCAGGATGTTTTGCGGCCGGGCAGAGGTGGCGGATTCGCCGCTTTCGGGGTTTTTCAGACCTTCGGAAATATCACCCAGGGTCTCGGCCAGGGATTTCGCATCGTTGTGGCGCAAACGGATAACGCGCGTGTTGGCCGAACGCGTGGTTGGCGTGTCGAGCGATTGGGCCAGTGCCGCCAGCTTGCCTCGGGCCTCGCTGGGGCCAATGAAGATCAATCGGTTGGTGCGTGAATCGGCGATGATCTGCACGCCGGAGGTGGTTTTCGCATCACCACGCATCAGCGAGTTGCGCAGCACTTCAGCGATATCCATCGCCCAGCCGTGCTGCAGATTGAGCACGGCGTAATCGTTGCTCTCAGCGCGATCGAGCTGGCGCACCAGGTCCTCAATGCGCGCGATATTGGCGCTGCGATCACTGATGATCAGTGCATTGGCCGACGACACTGCAGCAAGATGGCCGAACTGTGGGACAAGTGGGCGGATCAGGGGTATCAGTTCGGCCGCGGAAGTGTGCTGCACCTGGATCACCCGTGTTTCCAGTTGGTCGCCGCCGGTAGGCCCGCTGCCCGCTTCGGCCTTGGCCTCAGCGTTCGGAACTACTCGGGCGACATCGCCCTGGGTCAGCACGCTGAACCCGTGCGTCGCCATGACCGAGAGGAACAGCTGATACACCTCGCTCAGCGACAGCGTGGCATTGGATACCACGCTGACTTGCCCCTTCACTCGCGGATCGACGATGAACGTCTGTCCGCTGAGCTGGCTGATCTGATCGATGAAGGCGCGGATATCCGCGTCCTTGAGATTGATGGTCCAGCCGTCCTGTTGATTGGGGCTTGGCTCGATACCGGGTTCGACGGCAAGCAAAGGCAGAGGGGCGGCCAGCAGGCCGGTGGCGAGCAGGGCAAGCAACGGGCGCGAAAAAGGCTTCGGCATCGGTCAATTGTCTTCCGTGGGCTGATCGTTGGCGGGGGCGGCATCGGGTTGGTTGACGGCTTCTTCCAGCTGCTGACGCAAGGCGTCCATCTGCTGCTGCATCAGCTGCGTCTCCTCGTCCGATGGCTCGGCATAGGGTGGTTGATCCTGATAGGGCGCTTCGGTCATCTCCTCGGGAATGTAGCTGGGCGAGCGTACCTGAGGAAAATGCAGCACTTCGATGGCGCCGTTGCGCGCCAGCTCCACGCGATCAGGGTATACCTGATGCAGACTGACGCCACTGGCCAGCTCTTCGCCCTGCCAGTAGAGCCGTGGCGGCTGCCCGTCGACTTGAACAATGGCGCTGGAGCGCTGCGGATCCATGTGCACGAAGCTGCCGCGCAGGGTAAAGCCGCTGGCAGCCGCGGTGGGCGCGTAGGAGTCAGAAGGGGTCGCCGAGCCGAACAGTATTTCCAGCCGCTGCATATCGGGCTGACCCAGATTGCCGGCTTGTTGTTCATAGACGTCGGTGGGGGTAGGGGCGCGAGACAGGTTCATCCATTGCTCGATCTGCATCGCGAGGTAGAGCGCGAACACGCAGAGCAGCACGGTACTGATGATGAGTGGGACGTAGCGGCGGTAGTTGTCCAGTTTTCCCGGCAGTGGCAAGCGAAATACTCCGTGGCGCTTTTGTTGTTCGGTTCCCTAGTACGCGGGTTTGCCTCTGTCAGGCGATACAGCACTTTTAGAACACTTTCGCGGACGCCGCAGCGAATTTACAGGTGCTCTTGGCGAATCGATGGTGCGGGACCAAGGTTACAAAGTGACGCGGCAGCTCCTGTTGACCACGGTTCCGTAAAAAAAATTCAATGCTGTTGTTGACTTAGCGTAGGGGGCTGAGTAAATTGCGCGCCTCGCAAGGCGATCGGCTGATTAGCTCAGCTGGGAGAGCACCTGCATCACACGCAGGGGGTCGGCGGTTCGATCCCGTCATCAGCCACCAACCTTTGTGAGATTTCGGACGAAAGTCCGGCCGACGCGCAGCGGTAGTTCAGTCGGTTAGAATACCGGCCTGTCACGCCGGGGGTCGCGGGTTCGAGTCCCGTCCGCTGCGCCATATCCCTCCGCTCACTTCCTTTAGAAGTGATGAGACAAGAGAAGCTGCCCAAGGGCAGCTTTTTTTGTGCCTGTCGAATAGCGATGTGATTGGTGAACCCTGCACTATCCAATCCCCGTCGGCGACCCGTTTCGGCGGAATCCTATGGCCTCTCGCATTTGCCAAACAGCGCGTCGAGCTCCGCTCCAGAGGCTGCGTTGGCAAAACCATCGAATCGTCCATGCTCGGCGATGGACCGTGCCGCCTGCAGAAAACCGGCCCACGCCGCTCTGGCCAATGCGCCGCCGACGCTGATGCGTCTGACGCCTAGGTCGGCGAGGTCCTGCACGGTCAGGTCGCTGTTCCAGCCAATCAGCACATTGACCGGCTTTGGCGAGGCTGCCGCGATGACGGCGCTGATCTGCTCGCGGGTTCTCAGGCCTGGTGCGTACAGGCAGTCGGCGCCTGCATCGGCATAGGCTTTCAGGCGTGCAAGGGTGTCGTCGAGATCAGGCCGATCGACGAAGAAGTTCTCGGCGCGGCCAATCAGCAGTGTTTCGCCTCCGGTAGCGTCGATCGCCTCACGCGCGGCGCACATTCGTTCGGTGGCCTCGGCAAGCTCGCGCAACGGCTCGCGCGGGTCACCTGTGGAGTCCTCGATGGAAATACCCGCGACGCCGGTTCCGACCGCCATGTGCACGCTTTCGGCCACGCCGTCGGGCGTATCGGCGTAGCCACTCTCGAAATCGGCGTTCACCGGCAGATGGGTGGCTTGGACCATGTAGCGCATATGGGCCAGGACCTCGTCCCGCGGCATCTGACCGTCGGCGCGGGCACACGACCAGGCGTAGCCGGAGCTGGTCGT
>Ga0209212_1001879_pt1 | contig 31878 bp, 30 predicted proteins | sample RifGroC2_FD_183996 | JGI IMG/M metagenome (GOLD analysis project Ga0209212, IMG submission 183996) | Groundwater microbial communities from Rifle, Colorado, USA - Groundwater C2 (SPAdes) (version 2) | ecosystem: Environmental > Aquatic > Deep subsurface > Groundwater | place: Rifle, Colorado...
TATTTTGGCGGTTACGGTCGGGACCCCCATCATGCAGAGCACGATGAATATCATCCAGGCAAAGATCAGATTGAATACCGGGCCGGCCATCACGATGGCAATCCGTGCCAGAACCGGCTTATGGGCAAAGGAACGCGATTTCTCCTCTTCGGTCAGTTCACGCTGAACCGGCGCGGGTGCCGTTTCCGACTCTGACTCTTCATCCTCGGGTGGATGATGCGACTCGCCACCCTCGATAAAGCCCCCCTCGCCGAACATCTTGACATAGCCCCCCAGCGGAAAGGCGGACAGCAGATACTCGGTCTCGCCGATTTTTTTACCGAGCAGCTTGGGACCGAATCCCAGCGAGAATTTTTCCACGCTGACACCCAGCATCTTGGCAAACAGGAAGTGTCCCAGTTCATGAACGAAAATCAGGACTCCCAGAACGATTATTGCATATACCACCATCATATCAGCGCACCATTTCCCGGCAGATTTCGCGTGCGGTTTCCCGGCTCCACAGATCGGCCTTCAAGACTTCGTCGATTGATCCAAGATTATGCGCGGTGTGGGCATCCATGGTCCGCTCAATTGTCTCGGCAATTTGGACGAACCCTATGCGACCGTTCAGAAAAGCGTCAACGGCGATTTCGTTGGCCGCATTCATCACCGCCGGCATGCTTTCCCCGTCCCTGATGGCACGGTAGGCCAACCCGAGGCATGGGAACTTGTCCAGGTCCGGCTTGAAAAAAGTCAGCCCGGAAAAGGTGGTCAGATCGAGCGGCTTGACGCCGGTCGCCACCCGTTCCGGATATGAGAGCGCATAGGCGATCGGCGCCTTCATGTCGGGGGTCCCGAGCTGTGCGATTACACAGCCGTCAACGTATTCGACCATCGAGTGGATGATGCTCTGGGGGTGGATGTTGACTTCGATCTTATCGACACCGGTATCGAACAGCCAGCGGGCTTCAAGCACCTCTAGCCCCTTGTTCATCATCGTGGCCGAGTCGATCGTGATCTTCTTGCCCATGCTCCAGTTGGGATGATTGAGCGCGTCCCGCACCGTGACTTTTTTCAACTGTCCGGCCGGTGTATTCAGAAAAGGGCCACCCGAGGCGGTCAGGATGATTTTCTCGATATCGGTGCTGCGGTGCCCCTCGATCGACTGGAAAACGGCGCTATGCTCGCTGTCAACCGGGTAGAGGCGAACGTCATGCTCAGCCACCATATCCATGAACAGATGACCGGCAGTGACCAGCGTTTCCTTGTTGGCCAGCGCGATGTCCTTGCCGGCACGGATTGCGGCGGCAGTGGGCACCAGTCCGGCAGCGCCGACAATCGCGGCCACCACCATCTCGGCTTCATCGGCGGTGGCGGCGGCGATCAACCCTTCCACACCGCCAAGAACGGTGACATCGATACCACTGCACATCTCTTTAAGACGGGCGACATCATCGGCCGAGGCAACCACCGCGATTCGTGGTGAAAAGGCCCTGATCTGGCGCGCGAACAGTTCCAGATTCTTTCCGGCGGTCATCGCAACGACCCGGAAGCGATCTGGATGGGCCGAAACAATTTCCAGGGTACTCACACCGATTGAACCGGTTGAACCGAGAATGGTAATATTCTTCATGAGCTATCCCTTGAAAAAATAGATGGTGTAGTAGTAGGTGGCCGGAGCGGCGAAGAGGATACTGTCCAAACGGTCCAGCACACCGCCGTGCCCTGGAAATATGGTTCCGGAATCCTTGACTCCGAAACTGCGCTTGAGCAATGACTCGAACAGGTCACCGGTCTGCCCCAGAGCGCCGATTACAAGTGCAGTGGTAAAAGCATCGAGCAGCGTTAACTGCGGAAAGAACGTGAACTTGGCCAGAAGAGTGCCGCAGATGCTGCCGGCCAACCCGCCCAACGCCCCCTCGACACTCTTTTTGGGACTGACCAGCGGGTACAGCCTGGTCTTGCCGAAGGCGCTGCCGGTATAATAGGCGGCCGAATCGTTGGTCATAACAATCAACATGATCACGAGCAGCCACTGCACCCCGAAGGTGGTCTGGCGCAACTGGACAAGATGCATCAGCAGAAACGGTATGTAGAGAAAAGCCAGCACCGCGTATGACACTTCCCGGGCAGCATCGGCGATATTGCGGATACGGAACAGGAACAACAGCGCAAACGTCAGAAACAGCAGGCCCACAACAGTAAGTGCAGCACGGTCGCCAACGGCAAAAGGTGTGTATAACAGGGTCGCGCCGGCAAGCGCGGCCAGCCAGCCTTCAACCTTCCGGTCAGGCAGCGCCATGCGATAGAATTCGGTGATACCGATACAGGAAAACAGGGCCAGCAGAGATGCAAACAGCAGCGCCCCCCCCTTCACAATTATCAGGATCACAATCGGCAGCAGGATCAGTGCTGTTATCAGGCGTTTAATGGGCCGCCCCTTTGCATGATCTGGCCGCTGGTTTTACCGAAACGACGCTCACGGGACTGGAAATCGGCCAGTGCCTTGTGCAGTTCGTTAATGGTAAAGTCAGGCCAGTTGGTTTCCGTGAAATAAAGCTCGGTGTAGGCCAGTTGCCACAACAAAAAATTGCTGATACGCATCTCGCCACTGGTGCGGATCAGAAAATCCGGATCAGGCAATCCGCCCGTATCCAGATAGGTACCGAACAATTCGGTTGTGATCTTCTCGGGGGCCACTTTTCCGGCAACCACATCTCTTGCCATCCTGGCGGCGGCGGCGCTCAGTTCCTGACGCCCACCGTAGGAAAGCGCCAGGGTCAGAACCATGCCGGTGTTACCGGCAGTCTGATTGATGGCGCTGTCGAGGGTTTCGTTCACATCGTCCGGCAGGTCGCTGCGATTGCCGATCACGTTGTAGCGAATATTCTTGCGCATCATGCGCGCCGTTTCCTGTCGGATGTATTTCTTCAGCAATGTCATCAGCGCCCGCACTTCCAAAGCCGGCCGGGACCAGTTTTCAGAAGAGAAGGCAAACAGGGTCAGGTACTTGATGCCCATCAGCGAAGCCTGCTCGACCACCATCTTGACAGTCTCGGCGCCGCGCTGGTGGCCGACAATGCGTTTGAGCATGCGTTGCTGAGCCCAGCGGCCGTTACCGTCCATGATGACCGCCAGGTGAACGGGCAGTTTATCGGGGTCAAGCGGCTCCATCAAACTTCCAGGACCTCTTTTTCCTTGTGAGCCACGGCTTCGTCTACCTTGGCCTCAAAACTCTTGGTGACTTCCTGAACATCTTTTTCAAGTTTTTTCAGCTCGTCCTCGGTGACGGCCTTGTCTTTTTCGAGCTTTTTCAGCTTGTCGATCGCGTCACGCCGGATATTCCTGAGGGCAATCTTGTCTTCCTCGGCTTTCTTCTTGAGATCCTTGACGATCTCCTTACGGCGCTCTTCGGTCAGGGGGGGCAGATTCAACCGGATGGTTTTGCCGTCATTGGAAGGGGTCAGGCCGATGTTGGAATTCATGATGGCCTTCTCGATGGCCGGTATGATTTTGGCTTCCCAGGGGGAAATGGTGATCGTGCGTGGCTCGGGAACGGCCAGCGTGGCCACCTGGCTGATGGAGGAGAGGTTGCCGTAGTAATCGACTTTCACCGAATCCAGAATGTTGGTGCTGGCACGTCCGGTGCGGATCTTCTGGAATTCGCCTTTAAGTACACCCAGCGTTTTTTCCATATTGGATTTCATATCAGCAATCACATTTTTTGGCATATCTAAGCTCCTTGTACGATGGTGCCGATTTCCTCGCCACTGATGACCTTTTTGATATTACCCTCCGTTGTCAGGTCAAAAACAATGATCGGAAGGTTGTTATCCATGCAAAGCGATATCGCGGTTGCATCCATCACCTGCAATCCCTTTTTGAGAACATCGATATAGGTCAGACTGTCGAGCTTCACCGCATCCGGATCTTTCTTGGGGTCGGCGGTATAAACGCCGTCAACCTTGGTACCCTTTAGTATGACCTGGGCGTTGATCTCCATGGCTCTCAGGCTGGCGGCGGTGTCGGTAGTGAAATAGGGGTTGCCGGTACCGGCTCCGAAAATGACCACCCGCCCTTTTTCCAGGTGACGCATGGCGCGGCGGCGGATATAGGGCTCCGCGACCTCCTGCATCGCAATCGCCGATTGGACGCGGGTGGACACACCCTGCTTCTCCAATGCGTCCTGCATCGCCAGCGAGTTGATCACGGTGGCCAGCATGCCCATGTAGTCCGCGCTGGAACGATCCATCCCCTTGGATGATGCCGCCAGTCCACGAAAGATATTGCCGCCGCCGATCACCAGCGCCAACTGGACCCCCATATCGACAACTTCCTTGATCTCGCGGGCGATGGTATTGATGGTCTGGGGATCGATTCCATAACCCTGGTCCCCGGCCAGCGACTCGCCGGAGAGTTTCAGAAGAACTCGATTGAATGACTGTCTGCTCATGACACACCTCTTTCTGGAGATGGTTAAAAAAAAAGCCGGCCTGGATGGGCCGGCTCAGGCGAATATTAAAGGCCGGCTGCTGCCGCCACCTCGGCGGCAAAGTCGGACTCCTTCTTTTCAAGCCCCTCACCCAAAACGAACTTTGCAAAACGGGTGATGGTGATGCTGGTGCCAAGGGCCTTGCCGATTTCGGCGGCATACTGCTGAATCGTCTTGTCCGTATCCTTGACAAACTGCTGTTCCACCAGACAGATATCGGCATAGAACTTGTTGATCTGTCCGTCGATGATTTTCTCGATGATGTTGTCCGGCTTGCCGGTTTCACGGGCCTTGGCACGGTAGATATCCTTCTCGCGCTCTAGTACGTCGGCACTGACTTGATCACGTTTCACAAACAGCGGCGAAGCTGCCGCGCTGTGCATTGCGACATCCTTGACAAACGCTGCAAAACGCTCGTCCCGGGCAGCTGCTTCGTTGTCACAGGTGGCCTCGACCAGCACGCCGATCTTGCCTCCGGCGTGGATGTAGGAACCAACAGCGCCGGCACCCTGAACTTCGAAAGAGCTGAAACGGCGGATCTGCATGTTCTCACCGATAACGGCAATCGCTTCGCTCAGCAGGGTCTGGATCGTCTTGCTGCCGTCACCCACGTAGGCCTGTGTAAAAAGCTCTTCCACGGTGGCGGGCGAAGCCTGCAGGACATGGTTGGCAACGTCGTTTACAAAAGCCTGGAACTTGTCGTTCTTGGCCACAAAGTCGGTTTCGCTGTTGATCTCGACCAGCACGCCCTTGTTGCCGTTGGCGGACAGGGCTGCGACAACCATACCTTCGGTTGCGGCTCGGCCGGATTTCTTGGATGCGGCGGCAAGTCCTTTTGTACGCAGGTAATCAACCGCCTGGTCAAAATTCCCGTCGGTCTGCTCAAGAGCCTTTTTGCAATCCAGCATTCCGGCGCCGGTTGATTTTCTCAATTCACTTATCTGTGCAGCTGATACGGCCATGCTATCCTCCTACCCCTGAACAGGGATCAATATTTGTATTATTCGCCGGCAACTTCTACGGCAACTTCGTCAGGTGCGTACTCGTCAGCGCCTTCACTGTCAGTCTGAAGCGCTGCATTGCGGGCCTGCTGGCCCTCGATCACGGCATCGGCCATTTTGGAGGAGAGCAGACGGATGGCACGGATGGCATCGTCATTGCCGGGGATGACATAGTCAATCGGGTCGGGATCGCAGTTGGTATCAACAACTGCCACAACCGGGATGCCCAGTTTGTTGGCTTCCTGAACGGCAATTTCTTCATTTTTGGGATCGATTACGAACATTACACCGGGGAGCTTGTTCATGCTCTTGATACCGCCAAGAGTCTTCTGCAGTTTTTCGCGGTCGCGCCCGAACTGCAGCGCCTCTTTTTTGGTGTAGGCTTCGATTGTGCCGTCCTCGAACATCGCATCGATCTTCTTGAGACGGTCAATGCTCTGCTTGACGGTGGAGAAGTTGGTCAGCATGCCGCCCAGCCAGCGCTGGTTGACATAGTGCATTCCACAACGTGCCGCTTCTTCGGCCACTGAATCCTGGGCCTGTTTCTTGGTGCCGACGAACAGAACGGTGCTGCCATCCTGGGCGGCTTCCTTGACGAAGCTGTAGGCTGATTTGAAGTAGCGGACGGTTTTTTGCAGGTCGATGATGTAGATTCCGTTACGAGCCCCGAAAATGTAGGGCTTCATCTTGGGGTTCCAGCGCTTGGTCTGGTGACCGAAGTGGACGCCGGCTTCCAGCAGTTCTTTCATACTGATACTTGACATACGTTTCTCCTTTGGTTTTTCCTCCGCCCCACCGAATCCCCGCCATGCTTTAGGGACACCGCCGGATCTGTCAGGGGCGTGTGAATTGAATAGCGGAGACTTATAGCATTAAAACCAAGGGAAGATCAAGTAAAATAGATAGATCACAGCTCGACTGCATCCAGCGGGCAACTAGCCGCACAGTCACCGCAGCCGGTACAATCTTCTCCGGACGAGATAACGGCATTTTTACGGTAACCAACGGTTTCGAGTGTAATGATTTTGGGCAGGCAGGCCGCCACGCAACGGCCGCAACCACTGCAGCGGGCCGCAATGACGGACGGGACGCGCCGAGAGGCTAAAGCCCCAGATCCATCTGTTTCCATGTGAACTCGGGCTTTGACTGTTTGCGTGAAAAGGGGTAGTAGCGGGGACATTTGGCGACCACGGCGTTGGCCACCTGCTTGCAGGTACGACGGCACGAGCTGCAGAGCTTGTTGGTATGGGGGCGATTTATTGTCTGTTTATGTTTGCTTTTCATAGTTTACCGTACCAGTTTCCGGGGCCTTTCGGCCCCGGACATCTGAACTGTGACGCTGGAAAATACTACTCCACGAACTTGACCCAGCCGAACTGATCCTCAAGCTTACCGGTCTGGATGCCGGTCAGCGTATCATAGAGCTTCTGCGTAATTTCACCGACACGGCCGCCGGTCAGTTGCAGCACCTCATCCTTGTAACAGAGTTTGCCGACCGGTGTAATCACCGCGGCGGTGCCGCTGCCGAAGGCTTCGGTCACCTTGCCGGCGCGCATGTCCGCCATCAGCGCGTTGATTTCGATCGGGCACTCCTCCACCTCGTATCCGAGGGTGGGAGCCAGCTTGAGCACCGAATCCCTGGTGACGCCGGAGAGGATCGAGCCGTTCAGCGGAGCGGTAACGATCTTTTTACCGTAGGCAAAGAACATGTTCATCGCGCCCACTTCCTCGATATAGCGCCTTTCCCGTCCGTCCAGCCAGAGCACCTGGTCATAGCCCTTTTTCTTGGCTTCCAGCCCGGCCTTGAGCGAACTGGCATAGTTGCCGCCGGTCTTGGCTTCGCCGGTGCCACCCGGCACCGCGCGCACATAATGATCCTCCACCAGGATATTGACCGGATTGAAACCGGCCGCGTAGTAGGCTCCCACCGGCGAGAGGATCACGTAGAAGTAATAATGGTTCGAAGGATGCACCCCCAGTACCGGTTCCACGGCGATCATGGTCGGACGGATATAGAGCGAGGTACCGGTTGCGGTCGGAATCCAGTCCCGCTCCAGCGCGACCAGCTGCTTGATGCCATCCACGAACAGCTCCTCCGAAATATCCGGCATGCAGAGGCGGTCGGCGGACTGGTTGAAGCGACGGGCATTCATTTCCGGGCGAAACAGCGCCACCCGGCCGTCAGGCCATTTGTAAGCCTTGAGTCCTTCGAAGATCTCCTGGGCATAGTGGAAGACCGTACAGGCCGGGTCAAGCACAAAGGGGGCGTAAGGCTCGATGCGGGCATCGCACCAACCCTGCCCGGCTTTCCATTCGATCATCAGCATGCGGTCGGTAAACAGCTTGCCGAATCCGAGCTGGGATTCATCCCTGGTTTTTTGTTTCATTTTTTCTGCTGGCAAAGAAAGTACCTTGATATCCATGCTCATCCCTCCGGCAATTGTTTCACTGCAGCGTATGACTCCGGTCTTGTAATATATCCAACCATCCCGCTGCTGGCAAGTGTTTAAACCGGTATCCGTTAATTGCCCGCAGGCAATCCGGCGCTGAAATCCACCTGAATTTCGCGTCAGCAGACAGTTCCGTGCAAAAATTCCGCCCCCCTCCGGCGGCATCGGATGTATACTGAAAGTGTAAAGAACCACGGTGATCGAATACCTGATAACGTGATACACCGTGGAGGGAGGTGGGTCATGAGAGGACGTGAGATTATTTCGGCTTTGGATGCACGGCGTACGGACAATCACAAATTTGTAAAATGGTGGCGGAAGGAAGAGGATTTTCTCGACTATGACCTGATTGACAGGTTTATCGAGAGGAGCAGCGCTTCGGAAGAGATCGGCGGCCTGGACCTTCTGACGATGGAAGAGATGTGGAATGAAACCGAACGGATCTGCGGTACGCAGGTAAAACTCGTACACGACACTTCCGGAGACAAAATTGAATGGGTGCATAACGGGAAAGCCGGCACTTCAAAGCATGTGTGCGCCTACACACCGGAATCGCTGATGGAAATTTTCGATGTTGAAACGCACGGGAACCCGGTCGATTAGCGTTAAGGCTGTTGCAAATATTCAATTTTATTAGCGGAATCGAGAGGGAGCATGCCGTGAACACAACACCTGACCTGATAATTCTCGGTTCCGGCTCAACCGCCTTTGCCGCTGCATTGAGGGCCGCATCTTACGGAGCCCGGGTGACGATGTTCGAAAAGAGTGTCATGGGTGGAACCTGTATCAACTGGGGCTGCATACCGAGCAAGACCCTGATACATGCGGCGCTGTTCAGGCATGAGGCCGGGCTGGGAGCCGGTTTGGGCGTAACGCCCGGTGAAGCGGGTGCTGTCGATTTTGCGCGGTTGTTCACCCATCGCGAGCAGACTGTCCATAAACTCCGCCAGGAACGATACCTGGATGTGTTGCGTGACGTTCCCGGCATGGAAGTGGTAAATGGCGCTGCCCGTTTCGTGGACAGCAGAACCGTTGAAAGCTCTGATCTACGTTACAGCTGTGATAAGTTTCTGGTAGCAGTGGGGGGCAATCCGCGCATACCTCCCATTCCGGGGATCGAAGGGAGCGGATATCTTACCAGCCGCAGCGCGCTTCTGATGAAAAAGCTCCCTTCCTCACTGATAATAATCGGTGGCGGAGTAATTGCCGTGGAAATGGGGCAGATGTTCCATCGCCTGGGATGCAGGGTAACGATACTTGAACACGGCCCGCGACTCTTACCGGTTGTTGAACAAGAGCCTGCCGAATCACTGCAGCGGGCTCTTGTAGCTGAGGGGCTTGAGATCGTGCCTGATGTTGCTTTTTGCGCCGTGCAAGGGCGTGGCAGTTCCTGTACCGTCATAGCTGAAGTAAACGGCGAACATCAGACATATGGTGCGGAACGGCTGTTGCTGGCCGTGGGGACGGAACCGGCCACCCGTGGCATCGGGCTGGAAAAAGCCGGCGTTGACGTTGATGGAAAGGGATTTATCGGCACCGACCGGTTCATGCGCACCTCGGCTCCGGGAATCTGGGCCGCCGGAGACGTTACCGGAGGCATGATGATCGCCACGGTCGGGGCCAGGGAAGCTGTTGTTGCGGTGGATGACATGTTTGACCGCGGATGCGGCTGCAAAATGGACTACCTGGCCGCGCCGATGGCCATCTTCACCGACCCTGAAATCGGCTGTGTCGGCCACTCCGAAGAGAGCGCGAAGCGGGCCGGTTACGATATCGCCGTCAATGTGATGCCGGTCAGCGCGATCCCCAAGGCTCACGTTACCGGCAGCATGGAGGGTGTAATCAAGATGATCGCCGACCAGGCCAGCGGCAGGATCTTGGGAGTGCATCTGGCATGTCACCGGGGAGCGGAACTGATCAACGAGGCCTCGCTGGCACTGCGCTTCAGGGCAACTGTGGACGACCTGGCCGGAACGATGCATGTTTATCCGTCCATCGGCGAAGGGCTGAAGCTGTGTGCCCAGGGCTTCGGCAGCGACATCAGCAGACTCTCCTGTTGCGCGGAACCGCGACTGCCGCGCAAACCGTAATATTCCCTCCGGACTGTTTTCATGACTACATCCGCAAGGTTATCCGAATCTGTAAAATCCTGATTGACAAAATCAAACCAATCTGTTTTATTGCCGCCTAAGTTATATGTAAGTATTCAAAATAACTGAATAATTTTAGTGTTGCTAAATTTTTAACGACATTGTAAACGCTATTTCATTACAGCTGAAATTCAAAATCAAACAGTTGGAGGACATTTAATGCAGAAACACAAGTTCCGTAAAGTAATGGCCGCTAATCGTGGCGAAATCGCCATCCGCATCTTCCGGGCCTGCACCGAACTTGGCATAGGCACCGTGGCAATCTATTCCGAAGAGGACAAACTCTCGCTGCATCGTTACAAGGCGGACGAGGCCTACCACATCGGCAAGGGCAAGGCGCCGATCGATGCCTACCTGGGTATCGACGAAATCATTGCACTGGCTCTCAGGGCCGACGTGGACGCAATCCATCCCGGTTACGGATTTCTGGCGGAGAACGCCGAATTTGCCGAGAAGTGCGAAGCCAATGGAATAACCTTCATCGGTCCGACCGCCGAAATGCAACGCGCCCTGGGCGACAAGGTGGCCGGCCGCAAAGCGGCCATTGCGGCCGGCGTCAACGTGGTGCCCGGCACCGAGGATCCGATCGAAAAAGAAGAAGAAGCGCTCAAGTTTGCCAAGGAGCACGGTTATCCGATCATCATCAAGGCCGCCGCCGGAGGTGGCGGACGCGGTATGCGCGTGGCCCACAACAAGAAAGAGCTGCTGGAAGGCCTTGTGGCGGCCGGCAGCGAGGCCAAGGCGTCTTTCGGCAACGCCGCGGTATTCCTGGAACGCTATCTGGCCAATCCCAAGCATATAGAGATCCAGGTGCTGGGAGACAACTTCGGCAATCTGGTGCACTTCTTTGATCGTGACTGCTCAGTGCAGCGCCGTCATCAGAAAGTGGTAGAATTCGCTCCCTCACTCTGCCTGACCCAGACACAGCGGGAAGAGCTCTGCACCGCGGCGCTTAAAATTGCCGGCCAAGTCAAATACCGCAACGCCGGCACGGTCGAGTTCCTGGTTGATCTGGAGGGGAACCACTATTTCATCGAGATGAACCCGCGCATCCAGGTCGAACACACCGTGACCGAGATGATCACCGGCCGCAACCTGGTGCAGAACCAGATCCTGGTGGCTTGCGGCCACAAGCTGTCCGACCCGGAAATCAACATCCCCAGCCAGAGCGCGATCGACATGCGAGGCTATGCCATCCAGTGCCGTATTACCACCGAGGATCCGGGCAACAACTTCTCCCCGGACTTCGGCACGCTGACCACCTACCGTTCGGCGGCCGGTTGCGGTGTTCGCCTGGACGCCGGCAATGCCTTCACCGGCTCCAAGATCACCCCGCACTACGACTCGCTGCTGGTCAAGGTCAGCTCCTGGGGCTTGACTTTCCAGGCCGCGGCCAACATCATGCACCGCGCCCTGCAGGAATTCCGCGTGCGCGGAGTCAAGACCAACATCGGCTTCCTGGAAAACGTCGTCACACACCCGGTATTCATCAAAGGCACCTGTGACACATCATTTATCGACAAGCACCCGGAGCTGCTGCACTTCAGGGAGAAGAAAGACCGCGCCAGCAAGGTGTTGAACTTCCTTGGAGACGTGATCGTCAACGGCTCGACCGGGATCGTCAAGCCGCTCAAATCGGCGGAACTGATCGAAGCTCGGGTACCGGAACTGGATCTGACCCAACCGCGTCCGGCCGGCAGCAAGGATCTCTTCATGAAACTGGGAGCCGAAGGGCTCTCCAAATGGGTCCTGGAACAGAAGAAGCTGCTGATCACCGACACCACCATGCGCGACGCCCACCAGTCCAACCTGGCTACCCGCGTCCGCAGCCATGACATCCTGAAAATAGCCGAGCCGACTTCCCATCTGGGAGCCGACCTGTTCTCGCTGGAATGCTGGGGCGGCGCCACCTTCGACGTCTCGATGCGCTTTCTGAAGGAAGATCCCTGGCAGCGCCTGCACAAATTGTCGGAAGCGGTTCCCAACATCCTGTTCCAGATGTTGCTACGCGGCTCCAACGCGGTCGGCTACACCAACTATCCGGACAACGTGGTTGAGAAGTTCGTCGAGGAAGCCGCCAACTCCGGCGTGGATATCTTCCGCATATTCGACTCGCTCAACTGGACCACCGGCATGAAGGTGGCAATGGAAGCGGTCCGGAAGAGCGGCAAGATCTGCGAGGCAGCCATCTGCTACACCGGCGACATCACCGACCCCAAACGGGACAAATATCCGCTGGAATACTACATCAACATGGCCAAGGAGCTGGAGCAGATGGGCGCCCACATCCTGGCCATCAAGGACATGGCCGGCCTGCTGAAGCCGCTGGCTGCGTACAAGCTGGTCAAGGCGCTGAAAGAGAATGTCGGCATCCCGATCCATCTCCACACCCACGATACCTCCAGCAACGGCAGCGCCATGCTGCTGAAAGCCAGCGAAGCCGGTGTCGATATCGTCGACGCGGCGCTTTCCTCACTGTCAGGACTGACCGCCCAGCCGAACCTGAATGCGCTGGTGGCATCACTGGAAGGGAGCGAACGCGACCCGCTGGTCAACGCCGCCGGACTGCAGAAACTGGCCAACTACTGGGAAACGGTGCGCGATTATTACGCGCCGTTCGAATCCGGCCTGAAAAGCGGCACGGCCGAGGTTTACCACCACGAAATTCCGGGCGGCCAGTACTCGAACTACAAGCCACAGGTGGCCGGACTGGGACTGATCGAGCGCTGGGACGAGTGCAAGGAGATGTACCATAAGGTCAACATGATGTTCGGCGATATCGTCAAGGTGACGCCTTCCTCGAAGGTGGTCGGCGACATGGCCATGTTCCTGGTAAAGAACAACCTGGAGCCGGAAGATGTCTTCACCACCAAGGAAGAGCTGGCCTTCCCCGAATCGGTAGTCGGAATGTTCAAGGGGATGCTGGGACAACCCTACCAGGGCTGGCCGCAGGAACTGCAAAAGATCGTGCTGAAGGATACACAGCCGATCACCTGTCGTCCGGGTGAACTGCTGGAACCGGTGGACTTTGAAGAGGAACGGCTCAAGCTGGAGGAAAAACTGGGACATCGCATTGATGACAAGGCGCTGGTTTCGGCCATCCTCTATCCCAATGTATACCCGGATTTCGACCGTCATCGCCAGGAATACTCCGACACCTCGGTGATCCCGACTCCGATCTTTTTCTACGGACTGGAACCGGGCCAGGAGACCTCGATCGACATCGAGCCGGGCAAAACCCTGATCATCAAGCTCAACACCATCGGCAAGGTACAGAAAGACGGAACCAGGGCCGTATATTTCGAACTCAACGGCAACAACCGTTCGGTCGTCATCCGCGACCACTCGGTGGAAACCGACGAAAAGGCCCGTGAAAAAGCCGACAAGGGCAATGCCAGCCACATCGGCGCTCCGATGCCTGGCAAGGTGCTCAAGGTCAACGTCAAGGCCGGCGACGAAATCAAGGCCGGCGATGTGCTGATGGTGACCGAGGCAATGAAGATGGAAACCAACATCAAGGCCAAGGCCGACGGCAAGATCGCCGAGGTGAAGTTCAAGGAAGGCGAAAAGGTTGACAAAGAGGATCTGGTGTTTGTAGTGGCCTGACCGTAGCGCTTGAATCTTCAGCATTAACGCCCCGCTTCCGAAAGGAGGCGGGGCGTTTTGTTGTCTGTCATTTGTTCGACCCTACTTCACCACGATCCGATCAATTATAGACGATCGCCTGCAAGCTTATGGCCTTGGTTACTGACATTAACAGATGGCATTTACTCTTGTTATGTTCGGTTGGGTGGACTATTATTTCGTAACAGTAGGTTCAGCTTTCCATAAAAATCATCCGAGGACTGTATATGCCGACAATCAGCATGTTTTACGGTATATTGGTTTTGATGTTTTTTCGTGACAACCGTAGACACCATCTACCGCATATCCATGTGCGCTACCAAGGTGACGAAGCCGCAATAGCCATAGAAGATGGACGCATACTTGATGGCACGGTGCCAGCCAAACAGCTCAAAATGGTCCTGGCATGGATCGAAATACATAAGGAAGAGCTTCAGGTTGATTGGGAGTTGGCCGTGAATGGTGATGAACCTTTCAGAATAGCTCCGTTACAGTAAAGGAGTGCAAAATGCTGCTTGATGTTGTGAAAGTAAAAACACAGCCGGATTATCAGCTGGATCTGGAATTTGCAAACGGCGAACAAAGGCGCTTCGATATGCGCCCACTACTTGCTGTTAAGCCTTGGAACCGCATATCCAGCCTTCATCTGTTTGAACATGCCAGGGTCGAATATGGAACTGTTGTCTGGCCGGGAGAGATTGATATCGCTCCAGAGACACTATATGATGATTCTGTTGTTTTGAGCACACGTTGAGATATTTATCGTAGCGTAATTAAGCCAACTTGCTACAAACAGCGCTAACGCCCCGCTTCCGCAAGGAGGCGGGGCGTTTTATTGAGTGTCATTATTCGATTTTACTTCACCACAACCCGGTCGATAATCACAGTCCCCATACCAATGACTAACCCGCGGATGGTCGTTGTATTGGGACGGGTCTGATATAACTGGTCATAACCTCCGCTGATGCGGACCTGTTTGCTGGTTCCACATAGCAGGGTTTCCGGCAGATCGATCCCCCAGACTTGTATGGTACTGCCCGATGAAACCGGCGAATCGTAGGCTTTCTGGAGAGTCGAAAAATAGATGGGGGTCGTGCCGTCGATTCTGGTGATATGGGCCGTATCCAGGTTGAAGGCTACGGTTGCGGTCCGGTCCCGGTCCATGGTCAGGAGCCCGTCGGCCCCATTGACCGTGTCGCAGCCGCTCCAGTCGCTAAACAGTGGGTACTGGCTGGCCGGCTGCGCTGAGGTTGAGCTGGGTGTCGCCCAACACGGACCGGGTACAGGCGCTGTTGCAACTGAAGGGCGGCAAGACGCTGACCACGCCTCCGCTACCGGTTCCGCTGAAGTCAAGGGTCAGGAGATAAGAGGCCAAGCCCACCTGATAACTGACCGCAGCCTCGGGTGGATTCATATGTGAAAAACCCTCTCGGCGTAAGATACCACAAGCAACCTGCCCTTGTGTTCAGTTCTTTATGTGTATCCGCAAAGCACACCACACATTCCAAACCCTGAAATCTCACCTGCCCGGGGGCGGCGTGGCATAGCCGCCGTTGTCCCACAACCGGTTGGAATAGCGGCGGGGCGGAACGTCGCAGGTGATTACCCCCAGCCGGCAGAGCGTGCTGCGCCACTCGTATTTCAGATGGATGGTCTCGACCGCCCTCCCCTCCGGCTCGAAAGCCACCACCTGAACCGGCGAGTATTCCTCATGTCCATAGCCGGTTCCGGCGCTATCCAGGGACTTCTTCTCCGCCTTGGCGGCATGGTTGCGGGATATCTCACCGGTTGGAGCCGGCGCTGCCGCCGCAGGAGCAGACTCGGCCCGGTCGGCCATGCCGGAGCTTTTGCCGGCCTGATCACGCTGCCAGGCTGGCACCGACTGGGACTGTATCCGCGGTTGCGGCCGGTAGCGCCGCAGTTCCGGATATGCCGCTACCGAAATCACCCCCATGGCGCTGCGGTCGCCGAAGGCTGCCGCGTATGAGTCCGGCACGTTGGTGAAATAGAAGCGGTTGACATGGTCTCCGGAAGAGCGCCAGCCGGAAAACTCGCCGGACCCGTATGGTTCCAGGATATACATCCGTTCGCTGTTCTTCATCCAGGATCTTTCTCCGCTAATGATGTTGCGGCCGTCCACGGCGATTACCAGCCCTACCCGCCGGTCGAGGCGGTTGCGCACCTCGATCCGGTAATGGTCCCCCTTGACCGCTTCGGCATAGACCTTTTTCAGGCCGCTGCGCATCTTCACCGGATAGGTCGGCAGGCTGCGGCCGTCATCGCTGATGATGCGCACCTCCACGGCATCCCCCACTCCCCCGGCCATTACCTGAACCGCACTCAATACAACTGCCAGAATTACCGCCACGATGGTTTTCATGATTTGTTCCTCCCAGGGAAATAGTGTGTCTTTGTTTCCTTTGACAGCAGCGGGAGGATAAAAGTTCCAATATTTTTTGGAATGGTTCATTTTTTTCATCGCAATTGCAATGCGGCTGAAAAACCAAATACACGAGTGTATTTTTCATATGTACGCAGAAAAAGCAGTTAACCGCAGATGAACGCCGATACACGCAGAGAAATCAAAAACCAACCAAATACTGGTTTAACCCTATATGGTGATTATTTCTTTTGATGTAAGTCCAGGTTTTCTCGGCGTGCATCCGTTTTTCTCGGCGGTTAATTGCGTTTTTAGAAGGATGAATTGTTCGGGAGAATCATCCTGCAAATTAAAAGGCCGCCCCGGATTCTAGGCGGCCATAGCTTGAAGATGAACTGATATCAGACCATAGCCCTGCGTGGCAAGCCTTCGGCGGTGGTTGTTTCTTTCGATGAATACCGGCGGTTGACCCAGCCGCGTACCGGTTTATCACAATTTTCAGGCAATCTCCCCTGTGTGACATTGAGCTGGATCTTAGCCGCAGCAACGATCTCTCCCGCGAGGTGGAGTTGTGAAATACCTGCTCGATACATGTCTGGTTTCCGAACTGGTAAAAAAGGAGCCGAATCCGGCGGTGGTGAGCTGGCTGGACGAGCAGGATGAGCAGAAACTGTTTCTGAGTGTCCTGAATCTGGGTGAGTTGCAGAAGGGGATCAGCAAGCACCCGAATGGCACAAAAAAGGAAGAGCTGCAGGCGTGGGTGGCGCTCGATCTGGTAGAGCGGTTTATCGGCAGGATTCTGGAAATTGATCTTGAAACGGCACTCTGTTGGGGAAGACTCCAGGGAGATGCGGAGCAGGCGGGAGAGGAGATGCCGGTAATGGATTCGCTTATCGCCGCCACCGCTGCGGCGCATGGGTTGGTTGTGGTTACGCGGAATGTCAGTGATATTGAGAGATGCGGGGTGAGAGTTTGTAATCCGTGGGAGTGAATTAAGCTCAAGCTGTCCCTGGAATTTCAAGACTGGAACTTAAATCAGTAGAATGCATCAATAATGCACACAAAAAACTGATTACTCACACGGAGGCACGAAGGCACAAAGGAAAACCAGGAAATATGCTTGATAAACTTGGTTTTAACTTTCTCCATGCCTTCGTACCTCTGTGAGAGGTAAGTTTTTGACTCTACGCGGCGTGAGGGGAATGGCCGGTTGACTTTTTGTATGTATTTCAATACTGTTGCGGCGGGTGCTGACGTGATCTTTTCTTTCTTCGACAAATCCATCAACGAATGCAACGTGGTCGGTACCCCCGATTCCGGTTTCGGCCCGAATGGGGAAGGTTACTTCCGGTTGTCGGCCTTCGGCCATCGCTAGAATGTTATTGTGGCGGTGGTGAGGATACCAAGGAGTCATGTATGATCAAAAACCTGAACGATAGAGAAGAATTGGCCCTGAGGGATTTTCTGGCCAAGGTTGCTCAGCGCTTTGGGGGGAACTACCTTTACAGCCTCATGTTCGGCTCCAAGGCCCGCGGCGACGCCCACGAAGGTTCCGATCTCGATGTGGCTGTGGTCATGCAGAAAGCCGATTTCGAGACCAAGCGCGCCATCTACGCCATAGCCTACGACGAACTGCTGGAAAACGAGGTGGATATCTCGCCGGTCATCTTCTCGCTAGATGTTTTCGAACGTCAGAAGGCCGCTCACTTTCCGCTTTTACGTGAGATCGAACGGGACATGGTGCCGCTGTGAACGACGCCCTGCTCTCCGACGATCCGATCGCCTTTCTGATCCAGCGGGGGCAACGATTCGCTCAAGAGCGCCGAGGCGCTGGTCGAGCTAGACCTCATCCTCGACGGTCTCTCCCGCGCCTACTACGCCGCGCTTTACCATGCACGGGCACTGCTGCTCTCCATCGATATCATCCCCAAAAGCCACAAAGGCACGCTCACCCTCTTCTCCCTGCATTTCATCAAGACCGGCATCATCCCCAAGGAGATCGGAGTCATCTTCTCGATCCTTCAAAAGATACGGGAGGAATCGGATTATGAGATCGGCACGTTTTACGAGCGGGATGAAGCGGAGAGACTTCTGGAGGACACCAGGCTGTTTTGCAGAACGGTGGTGGATGTGCTCAAGGCGAGTGGTAAGGGCGTTTGATGTTGTTTGGGAATTAAGTATGGTGTTCCCAAATTCTTATGGCTGCATTCTGAATCAGGACTACCGTTATCACTCTCCATGCCGCTCAGCCCAAAGAAAAACATCGGAGATGATTCCATTATGAGCACAAAACCTACACCAATGGATAAAGCACTGGCAAAAGTCTGCGAACTCTGCCCGGTCTGCCTTCATGCCCGGTATCATCAGAAAGGGATGGTCTTCGATTTCGTGAAGAACATCGAGCAAGACATCTGCCCCTTCTGTAAGGCGTATGAGCGGGTTCACGGCCAGAAAGCCCACGAGAAGAGAGGATAACCATGTCAACCGTAACCGTAGTGGCAAAGATAATTGCAAAAAGCGATGCTATCGAGGCCGTGAAAAAGGAACTCCTCAAAATGCTGGCAGCTACTCTTCAGGAAGAAGGGTACATGGAATACCGGCTCCATCAGGACAATGAAAATCCGGCTGTTTTTGTTTTCTATGAGAACTGGAAGAATCCGGCCTGCCTGGAACAGCACATGAACTCCCCACATTTCCAGGCATACGTTGCAGCGGTTGGTGACCTGATTACTGACAAGGCCGTGCACCAACTGACTGAAATAAGGTGATGCACCACATGATTGACCACAACAGACTCTTCACTACCTTCATGGAACTCTGTGCCATAGATTCCGAACCGACCCGTGAACGGTTGATGGCTGACCGGCTGACGGAGATGCTGGCAACACTCGGTTTCGTTGTTTCGGAAGATGACACCGGCAAGAAAATCGGCGGCAGTGCCGGAAACCTCTATGCCCGCCTGGAAGGCACAGCTGCCGGCGAAGCGCTGCTCTTCTCCTGTCACATGGACCGGGTTGTCCCCGGTGTAAATGTCAAGCCGCGTATTGAAGGGGATTATATCGTCAGCGATGGCACAACCGTACTCGGAGCAGACGATGCTTCAGGCCTGGCCGCCCTGCTGGAGGGAATCACCGTACTGAAGCAAACCGGCAAAGCTCATCCGACTATTGAGTTGGTACTGACCGTCGCAGAAGAGTTGTCTCTGGTGGGTTCCAGGCATTTCGATACAACACAGGTCACTTCACGGACAGGGTTTGTTCTGGATGCCGGCGGGAATGTCGGGGAAATCGTACTTCAGGCACCGGAACATATTAAATTCAAAGCTGTGTTTCATGGTCGTAGCGCTCATGCCGGCTTTGCCCCCGAACAGGGAATCTCGGCGATACAGATTGCGGCAACGGCCATAAGCCGGATGGGACTGTTGCGCATTGACGCGGAAACGACTGCGAATATCGGCAGCATCTCCGCGATCGGACCGACCAATATCGTACAAGACAGATGTGAGCTGCAAGGCGAAGTCCGATCACTGGTTCCGGAAAAAGTTCGGTCCCACATGGCAAGCCTGTCCAAAGTAATGCAATCTGCCGCAGCCGAATATGCCGGTTCGGTGACCATCGAAACCGTGACATCCTACCAGGCATACCAACTGCGTGAAGACAGCGAGCCGGTATGCCGGGCGGCCCGGGCGGCCGCCGATATCGGGGTGCCGGTCTGCTACAAGGCAACAGGTGGCGGATCTGATGCCAATTATTTCAACATCCGGGGTTTACCAACTGTGGTGCTCAGTTGTGGATACGAGAAGGTTCATACGACAGCGGAGCGAATCCCTTTGAAACAACTTGTTCTGCTGACGGATTGGGTACTTGCTATTATCGATAACGGGGTTGACTCATGAGCCTACAGAAGAGGAGATGGTTAGCTAAAGACAGATACTGCAGCAGAATATTTTGTCAGGGTTGCAGTCGTTTATTACGCCTTAGAAGCAAACCATAAAAAAGATATGGCACGGTTAAGGCACAGACAAGGCACAAGCCCGACTAGTTTGATGTGGAATAAGTTCTGACAGTCAATTTAAGGTGTGGGGGGGAACGGCGCAAGGCCAGATAAAATAAGGGCCAGGTACTTGACCTGGCCCGTGTATTTTATGGAGCGGGAAACGGGATTCGAAGCCAGTAAAATCAGCGAATCACAAATCAACTAAATAAATAACAACACAATATTATATAGTTACAAATTCTTCGGTGTGCCCAAAGTCCAGTCAAGTTCAATTAGAATCGTATTAATTCAAGTGATACAGAAACAGTTTAGTAACGGTAATCACATAACGGGCCAGCAGTTGACCCGTCCGGGCGGCATTATCGCCCGGTCGGCGTCTAACTGCTTGGGAGTTTCGCTCTTTCTCTGGCGTTATTCTTATTTGGTCAATGGCCAAGAACATATCCTTTAGCAAATATCCAGATAATAAGGATTAATATAAATACCACAAAATCAAATTTATCAGGTTTTAGTAGCTGGTTTGCTGAAATACCTTTTTTATCATAATCAAATATTTCTTTAAAACTAACTGCAAATATCAGTACCAATATAACAGCCAATAGTAATGTGGCATATCCACCAGTGATATTATAATATTTTGTACTTAGCTCAAATACAATCAAACCAAGTGATATATACAAGAAAACTGGGAGACCCTTCCTTACATATATGTATATCCCTGCAATGACAGATAGTAAAAACTTTATGTCAAAAACATTTATGTTATATGATTTAAACATTTGATGTACTTCCTTATGATTTTCAAAAGGGTACGAAGTTGATGTTTTTGATTAGTTGTCGAAGTCACTTACTCAACTCGTTCATCTACGGTTTCCCTATATAGGTAACTTGTTCCCTATATAGGACATATGTTCCTTATATAAGTAACTTGCATGGTTACCTGTATAAGTTGTTTACATCAGTCCCATCTTCAGAGATGCGGGCGCTTTAAAACATTACCTTTCCATATCACATTTCTAATGTTTACTGGTATTAATTTTATTGCACGCCCCAAAAGGCTAGTCTTCGCGCTATAAGCGCAGACTAGCCGGGGGTGCGGCGAGCGTCAGTGAGCGCAAGTGCAAAGGCGGGGCGATAGCTTCGCAGTAACCGAAAAAATAAAGATCAAAGTACGATCCGCATATCAGTTATATATACATGTGATATACGAGATATATACACGATTTTTCTACCTTTTTTATTTATTCCTTGTTATTTTCAAATCACACATAAACGAAAGAGGAGCTTTGCTTGGCGGCCGGCTCCCCTCTCTAAAAACCACCCCATCCGTAAAAACAGGAGGTCTCTTTTGAAAACGTACCACGATAGCGATTCAGTTGCAATATACCAATCCAGCAAAAGACCCGGTGAATCGCCTAGGTTCCTCGGCACTGCCGAGAGCCTTGGCGATGCGCCGGAGCCCTTACCAACGTGCCACGACGGAGCAGACAAGCCCCCCCATACTAATAGGGGGGCACTAATAGGGGGGCACTAATTACAATACCCCTGTTGAATCAGTTCCTGATTGACTGGGTAGCGTTCACTGTCAAAGTTGATGATCCTAAAGAAGTCCTGAAAATCATTGGCCTAAAATCCTTACTGTTCTCCGAGCTAAATCGTGGAATTTATGGCTATCGCAGATCACTGCGCTTCGGCAACATCTGCGTCTACTTTGATGGCCAGGCAAACATGGGCTGTCATGTAGTCATGTCCGGCCAGGGCTGCCGCCAGTATGAATCCCAATTCCATAAAATCCCCTGGTTTGCACTCTTCGCAACGGCCATAAAATTCAATGGCAGATTCACCCGTCTGGACATAGCTCATGACAACGTGGATGGTGCGCTCGATCTTGCCAAGTTGAAAGAAGCAATCCTCAACCTGGAAGTCAGATCGCGATTCAGAAAAGCCAGCGAAACGCAAAACTTCGACCTGTCACCGGAAACCGAACAATCCGCGGAAGGCCATACCCTTTACTTTGGCAAACGTAGCTCGCGCGTCTTTCTGCGCTTCTATGACAAAGCTGCCCAACTTGGTCTTCCCTTTCTCTGGAACCGGGCTGAACTTGAATTGAAAGACAACCGGGCGCATGAAGCGGCCAAACATCTTTCAGCCGGTGTGCCTGTCGGCCAGTTATTCGTGGGTATCCTCAATCAGTACCTTTCCATCATCGACCGGGATGACAGCAACACCACCAGATGCAGCATCAAGCCGTGGTGGTCTGCCTGGTTGCAATCAACCGAGAAGATCAAACTCACCACCGCCAAAGAAACCAAAACCGTTGACGAGGTAATGAAATATGTTAAACGGCAATACGCTCCTTCTCTCGCCATGATCAAGCAGCACCTGGGCGCATTTCCTTTCAATGAATACATCCGTGAATTGATCAAGGACGGATCAGATCGAATGGGTCTGAAGCATGAACAGATGCTTCTTGTCTCTGCACAAGGCAAGGCTGACAACTACAACCAGGAGAAGGAAGCCTTCGAAGAACGTGCTGCAATCATGGAATATGACGGCGGCATGGATCGCAACAGTGCGGAGGGCGCTGCAAGGTTGCTGCTGGAAAAGGATGATCAGCCATGAATCAGCCTCAAACCGCTTCCGAACTCCTTACTGTGGATGAATACGCCCAATTACTCAAAGTTTGCCGCACAACGGTCTTCTCCTGGTTAAAAACGGGAGAGATACAGGAAGGCGTTCATTTCATCCGTATCGGTCGCGTTTTGCGTTTCCGGTTGCGACTGGAATTGCTCTTCAGCAAAAAAGCGCCGACCAGCATAAAGCGACTACCGAAGAAACGGCCAACTTCACCAGGACGAAAAACGCCATCATCGGAATCAGCGATAAACCTGGACTATGGCGCATTGCCTGTATGAAACATCAGGCCAAAGGCCTCAAGGCCAATGGCGTGTGGGGTTTTGCTTTCACGCCATCCACAACCGCCTTTGATTTTCCTGCGCTGCCGGTCGCACCGGCAAAGCAGCTACGCGGATAGTCGCTGCCTTCTGCGACTAGACCGCCCGCGTCCTAAAGAACAATAACACTGCTGCAATCTTCGCGGCACTTGCTAATAACATATGATGCCGGTATTCTTTCAAACGGACAAAGGACACACCGAAGGGAGGGTAACGGAAAACGAGGAAACAAAATGAAGAGCAAGAAAGGGATGCTGGCCTTGGAAACACCAGCAAAACAGATCGGCAGCGTCAAACGGCGCAAGGATTCGAAGAAACTCTATGTGGACTTTTACTACTTCGGCCATCGGATTATAAGATCATCGGAACTGAATGACACACCGGCCAATGAAATCAGAGTCCGTGACTTCCTCAACCGGATCATGGAGCGGATCGAAACAGGAACCTTCAAATTTGCCGAAGCATTCCCAGGGGCAACCAAGAAGGAAAAAGCATTCTTCACCAGCCTGGAAGGAAGAGAATACCGACCGGAACCGCATCAGGTTCTTTTCGGGGAGTACGTCAAAGAGTGGATGAAGACCATCTTCCCCACTTTCGGATCAAAGACCAAGCATCGGGACTACCAGGAATCAATCAAAAGGATTCTGCCATACTTCCGAAACATGACCTTCCATCAGATCACCGGCCAGGAGCTATTCCGCTTCACCGAATCATTGAAATGGAAGACCGGAGCCAACAAAGGCAAACCGGTTTCAAGGTCACGCAAGGTCAACATCCTGATTCCCTTCCGCGCCATCTGGAATGATGCCTGTGATAATTACCGATGGGTAATCAAAAGTCCCTGTGACGGAATCCACAAGAAGCTGCCGAAGACCGAGAAGAAAGAACGCCTTGCCCTTCGATTCAATGAATGGCAACTGTTCCTTGAAAACCTGGAAGAGCATTACCGCCCCATTGCAGAACTGATGATCCTGACCGGCATGATCGTTTCCGAAATGTCAGCCCTGACCAAAGACAGTATCCAGGGGGAATATCTCAAGCTGACTTCCTCTTTCGTACTCAAGGAAGAGAAAACCAGCATGAAAACAGCTTTCCGCAAACGTGACATATACATCACCGATGCGATCAGAGAGCGATTGGATATTCTGACGGCACGAGCAAAGACACCCTTCCTGGTAACGACCAGCAGGGGAACCAGACTACACAGCACCGACTTTGCAAAGGTCTGGAAAAAAGCAGTGGATCAGGCCGGAATATCACCGATGACTTCCTATATTGCACGGCACTCTTTCGCCGCCTGGAGTCTTACCATCGGGATCAATCCGCTGCGACTTGTAAAGCTCATGGGGCATGCGTCAAAACAAATGGTGTACGAGGTCTACGGGAATTACGTGGAAGGTCTTGAAGAGGATGCTGAAGCTATTTACGGCTACTTCGGGGAAGACTTTATCACACCCCGTAAAAGAGAAAACCCGATACCGTTTAGATACAGTGCCGGGCACAGTCGCCGTGTTGATTGTTCTATCTAATCAACATCATTAAGTTTTTAATGGAGCGGGAAACGGGATTCGAACCCGCGACTTCAACCTTGGCAAGGTTGCACTCTACCACTGAGTTATTCCCGCTTGAAGTCCCGAATTTATATCAAGACCTTTCGATGTTGTCAATATTTTTCAGCCGGGTAATACAAATTTTTTAGTTTTTTGCTGCGAGCAGGCGTTGATACAGCTCGACCAATCGGAGGATCCGTGCCGACCAGGAGTGAACCTGTACGGCCCTTTGCCGGGATCGCGAACCAAGATCAGCAGCAGATAATACGTTATTCTCCAGAGCGCCGACGATACATTCCGCAAGCGAGGAGGCGCTGCCGTATTCGGCATATATGCCGACGTCACCGAGTATTTCCCGGTTTATCGAGCTATCGAAAGCCACCGTCGGCAATCCGCAGGCCATGTAGTTGAACAGCTTGCCGTTGGCTTCGGTACGCGCCAGCTTTGGTGAGACCGCCACATCACCGGCACTCAGGTACAATGGAGCGGAATCGTACGGCACCCGGCCTGTAAAGCTGATTACATCGTCAATATCCATCTCAGATGCTTTTTTGCGATACTCTTGATCCGGAAAGCCCATCAGCAGGAAACGTACTCTTGGCACCCTGGCCCTGACAGAAGCGATTGAATCAAAGAGCAGATCAAGCCCCTGATAGCTGCTGAACAGCCCGAGATAGACGACAACCCTGGAATCCCCGGATATACCCAGCTCCTGCCTGGCCTGCAGGCGTGAGCATGGCCGAAAAACCTCCGTATCCACACCATCAATCAGCGTGCTGACCTTTTCAGGCGAAACGCCGAAATCCCTGACCAGTTCACGCTGCCCCTCTCCGGAGCTGGTAATGATCGCATCGGCACAACAATCGATTGCACGTTCGATTCCGGTAAAGATCCTGTGAAGCAGCGACCTGTCCTTTAAAAATCCATGATTGAGCGACTCTCCGCTGAGACTGCCCTGATAATCAAACAGCAACGGCACTCTCAAAACGAGTTTCAGAAAAAACCCGATCAGAGCCCCTTCATGCAGATGGGCATGAATTATATCTGGACGGAAAGTACGTGCGGTAGCGTAGGCCTTCAGCAACAGCAGGATGTCCAGGTAAGGCTTGTGCCAGGACGGACCAGCTCCGAGCTTTTTATACCAGGGAATTTGTGGAATCCTGACCACCCGGACACCGGGCATGTCCTTACCCAGATGATAGGTAACGATGCAGACTTCATGGCCCAGAGCGGTCAGGGCCCTGGCCTCCTCGTAGATCCTGACATGGCAGCCCCGGTCGGCAAAGTAAGGGGTCGGAGCCAGCATCAGGATCTTAAGCCGCTGTTTATTGTTGAATAATTGCTGTTCCATGGTTTGGTTGTTTGAATTACCGCTTGGGAGCCAGGAAATTCACCAGCGAGCGTGCTTCGGCATCACCGGGGTTTTTCTCCAGATGCCGTGAATAGTACTTGTAAGACTCTGCGTAGCGACCAAGCTTCAAGGCCGACCGCCCCAGCGCCAGATTGATCCTTGTCCTGTTCGGATCCTCACGCAAGAGACGCAAAGCTTCGGCGTACATGGTTTCATAGACCGATGCCGATGGTAACGCAAATTTCTCCCAGACGTGCTTATACCTCTCATCTTTTTTCAGATATACGACAGCTATGTCGTCACGATATACAAGAACCCAGCCGGGATCTTTGGCAAGAGTCTCAACCAATGGCACCGGACCACCGGAGTCGTAGTAACAGGTGCGGCTGATCACCGTGTTAACTTTGTAGCGATTGAAATCCTCAAGCCAGCCATCCCAGCTGTTGTCGATCCTGTTGGATGCCTCCAGTATCCCGGCGCTGGTATTTCTGCCATCAATGAACACCTGATAGTCCGGGTACAGCTTCCACATGAGATAGCCGCCCCAATCATAAAAATTATAGACCGTCGGCGGCAGCCGGTTTTGCTTGAGAAACTGCGTGGCTGCCACAGGAAAGCTTGCCTGGCCGAGGCCCCACCCCCATGAGGCACTGGTCACATTCAGATACAGAAAAAGGGCCAAGACCGGCACAGTGCCGTAGCGGCACGCGGATCGCAGAAGATCGCCGGTACTTTTTTCCCGCAAATATTTTCGCAGAACATAATGCAATGAGCCTGGCAGGTAGAAGCCGGCCAGTATCGGCACGAAGACCGAATGCCGGATCTGGCTTGTCCCCATATACAGAAACGCACAGAAGTATATGACTTCCGCTGGATCGTTATCTTTCCACTTTGCCAGGAGAACTGCGCCCCATATCACAAAAACCACATAGAACAGCACTATCTGATCCGAGGCGGGCGGTAGCCACTCCATTATAGCCTGCTGACCCGAGCTTATGTTCGTCAGGTTCAGGTGGGCCAGCACATGCAGCGGGATTATGCTGCCATAAGGATTGATGAATGCAGTTCCAAATACGGCGAGACCGATACCGGCGAGCACGAGCAATTTATCACTTGTAGTCTTCTTCATTACAAGACGCACGATCTCACCGATGAAAAAAAGTCCGATCAGAACAAAACCGAATATGCAGCCGGCATGCAGATTTGCCCAGACCATCATCAGCGGTATCAGCCATAACCAGGCTTTGCTGCGCGGCTCTCGCCCCCTGTGCAGGAGCAGTATGTACAATATCGAAAAGAGGAAGGTCCACAGTTGGGGGCGTTCAACCCACGAGGCTACGGATGCGGCCAGACACAGGGTCAAAACCGGTGCGATCAGGAAGGGGTCTCCGCCACGTCGCAAGTTGACGCGAAACAGCAGAAATGCACATGACGTGACCAGAACGGTTTTCAGGAGTGAGAGCAGCTTGTAGCCGCCGGAAAGGTAGTGCAGATAGAAGATGATGTCCGAAAGCCAGCAATGTTCGAGGCGAAAGGCGTCCGGGGTAATACTGAAGGTATCGCGATACAGAAAATGCCCGGATTCCAGAATGTACTTTCCACTCTGGAGCTGCCAGAAGGTATCGAAGTCTTCCATAGGACGGAGCGCAACCATGAAAACTACCAGCAACATCAACCAACCCGGCCATTGCATCGAATAGTTACGCGTTGCGCTCATATCTGCTGATTCAGGCATTTCCACTGTCTATGTTGATCCGGTCGCGTACCACATAGATCGGTTTACCCTGTGATTCAAAGTAGGTCCTGGCGTTCAGTTCGCCCAGTAATCCCATCACAATGAACTGAATCCCCATGAACAGGAGAAACAGGGTCAGTATCAGCAGTGGATTACGGTTCATGCTGAGATGTTCGAACAGTTTCATATATAAGGTCATCGTCCCGGTAAAAACACCCAGCATGATGGTATAGACCCCCCATTTGCCGAACAGTTGGATCGGCTTGGTAGAATATGCCAACAGGAATTTGACCGTCATCAGATCGAGGATCACGCGTAATGTGCGTGAGATGCCGTATTTGCTGACACCGTGAAGGCGCGGATAGTGATTCACCGGCAGTTCCGTAACCTTGGCGCCAACCTGTGATGCCAGCGCCGGGACGAAACGGTGCATTTCACCGTAAAGGTTTATGCCCTCCAGCACCTCACGACGATAGGCTTTCAGGGTACATCCGTAATCATGAAGATGGACTCCTGTCAGGCTCGAAATCAGGGAGTTGGCCAGCATTGATGGAATTTTACGGGTTATGAAAGTGTCCTTGCGGTCCCTCCTCCATCCGGATACTACATCAAAGCCTTCGTGAATCTTGTCAACCAGCCGCGGTATGTCGGCGGGGTCGTTCTGGAGGTCGCCATCCATCGGGATTATTATGCTGCCGCTCGCAACATCAAATCCCGCGGCCATCGCGGCTGTCTGGCCGAAGTTCCTGCGGAAGCGGATCAGCTTGAGACAGGGATCCTCTTTTGCAAGTTCGGCAAGCAGGGCATATGACCCATCACTGGATCCGTCATCGATCATGATAAGTTCATATCCGCATTTCATCCGCCGCATCGCTTCGGTTATCGCGGTGTATAACGCGATTACGTTGTCCTGCTCGTTATAGATCGGTACGACAATACTTATATCCAAAGCGGTGTCACTCCTCATTTCTAATATCCTTGAAAAGATAAGACTTTACCGAAAAACAGCCCGGTTGTCTGCATAAATTCCGTTCAGTCAGGCTCAGGAAACTCTTGACCGAATTCCTTTATTCTGGTGACCACGATTCCATCCCCACGCACCGGTCCAGGCTTACCGCCTGTCAGTCCATACATCAGGCCAATTCCATTGACACAATGCATCAGGGGATATAGAAGCAATAACGTAATGGCGGAAACACTGCCGGTCTGACGAACTCCGATCAAGGTAAAAACCGATACAAGAGCCGCATACATGAGTAACGGCAATAGCAACATCTTGTAAAAAGGGAAACACAAGCAAACGATCAGGTATAGCACAAATAAAAGCGGCACATAGCTGATTACGGGAAATGACCCGGTTATCAAGGATTGTTGGGCCCGCCCTCTCCCATAGGCAAACATCTGGCGGACAAAGGCCTTCAGTGTCGAGCGCTGGCTTCTAAGGACTTTCATATCCGGCACATGCATCAACCTGAACCCTGCTGATCTGACCCTGTCAAGCAGCTCGTTTTCCTCATTCGGATAGAGCCGTTCATCAAAACCATCAAGTGCCAGGAACACGGACCTGCGGATCGCCAGATTACATAGAATCAGCTCTTTATCGGTAGTTTCACGGGGTGTGCCAAACGCTCTGTAACGATTCCTGACACCACCCGAACCAAGAACGGATGACAGGGCAAATCCAAACAACCGCTGCAGCCAGCTGTCCTCCGGCGGAGTGATGGAAGGACCACCGGCAACCGCAACACCCTGATCGTCCATCACATCACGGCAGATCGACAGACTGTCGCGGTGGAGCCGGGAATCGTCATCGATAAAATACAGAATGTCACCAGTAGCGGCTCGCGCAGCCAGGTTACGCTGCTGACTGGGCGCGCTCCCTTCGGCCAGCAATACTTCATAGATGTTTTTATCATAACCGGATTGCCGGATAGAATCGAATGCGGCAACATGGCCGCCATGTTTGACAGGAACAACTATCGAGATTGTAGTCATTGGGTATCCGAATCACGCTGTTACACTAAAAACAGATCAGTTCTTTCAAAAAAAAACCGGGACTGGCCCGGTAATTAAATCATATATAGCCAATGCCTAAAATGACTTTTTGACATTGGCCGTAAATTTTTTCTCTATAAGCCCATCGGACTGACGTTTCCCCTGAAAGTAATCAAGAGACGCATTAAAGAGCCTGAAATTGGTACCGATTGACGCATACCACATCAGACTGTAGTTTTTAATTTTATCATCGTATTGATATCTTGTCCCGCCGGCCAGCACCAATTGCCGTAGCGGATAATATTTGAAACCCAGGGTAAGCGATGCTCTGTTAGTACGATTATTGGTGACGGAGGAATTAGCATTAGGTGAAGCGTTGACAACCGGCGAATACGAATATGTCAAAACTTCGTTAAGCTCAAACATTCTACGCGACATTCCGGAATTACTGAAATATCTATAGTTGAGATGCTGCTCGGCATCGTAGCTGTTTGAAATCTGATTGGCATCAGTCCAGCGATAATAGGAGGCTGCCAGCTTCGAATCAAGGTTACGGTTAAAGGCATACTCAAGAGAGGCAACATTACTGAACATGGTAGTGTTCAAATCCATTTGATAGTTGCCTCTGGCGTAGGTGATTACATCGTTGAATTTCAGATTGTCCCGAGAATAACTAACTGTTCCCGACACGGTGGTGATATTGTTGGAGCCGGTATTTGCGGAGGAAAATATATCCTCGATCAGATTAAGTCCCAGATTCAAACGCGGCAATGGATTCCAGGTTACAACCAGACTGGATAGAGACCGATAACTGGATGCGCCGATACTATCGGCTCCGACACTTCTGGGACTTACATATTGAGGTATCGAGGTATTCGAATCCCTTACGTTACTATTGAAGATGCTGTTATTTCCGGTTGTAAACTCATTCTCCTGCCGAAGTGTAATTCGAAGCTGATTAGAAGGGGTATAGCCGGCATCCAGCGACAGTTTTTGCTCAAGAAAGTTTGTACTGCTCGATGAATATCTGTTGTTGGAGTTCTTGATTTTATAGGCGGCCCCCAGGGTCAACTTCCTGGAAAACGATGGAGTGCTGGTGGTTTCAAGACCACCGGAAAGCACCAGCATCTTGGAGTTTTCTGAAACGGTGGACTCGACATCAAGGTTCTGGTTCAGGGTAAACAACGAACGCTTGAAGGCATCGACCCTGTAACCGGCCAACATACTTTCCAGGTAAGCGCCTGTATTATCGTGTGTTTCCCGGTAGGAAGCCCTGGTGCTCCAGGAGACTTCCGGGTTCAGTACTCCCGAAACATACAACGGTATCGTGGTGCGATTGGTAAGTTTACCGTTTTCTTCCCGATAGCGGTTGAAATTGTTAAAGCTGCGCGCTTCCCAATATCTGCGTTGTGCATGTGCAAAAACATTTACATCGACCTCTTCGTAATTCTGCCCCATCGACAAGCTGGTTTTCCTGGACAATTGCAGGTCGGTTGACACCCTGAGCCAGTTGGAAAAATCTATCCAGCGGCGTGCCAGTGTGTGATCAACCGTTCCAATCTGGATTTGACTCTCCTTATAGTTATTGTACGAGTCAATGTAATCATCATAGGTTGTATACCGGTAATGAAACCAGTTATCCTTCTTGTTGAGACTTACGAAAGCAAGGCGTGTAAGCCTGTTATCCACCGGTGTTTGTGACCGGAGATCCCGGTTTAGCTGGTCGCTGTAATCAAGCATGATCATCGGCAAATGCCGAAGAATTTCGTTATAACCGTTGGTCATTCCGTTCTTTACACCTGCAACCAGCGTCGCGCCACTGTTGATATGAATACCGTCGTTGATCCCGGATGCAAGATAGGGTGAGCCCAGCAACGTTCCGTTTTGAGAAGTCATGCCGGCAATCAGCGGAGTATCGGAAGTGATCAGGGTGTTTTGGGTCATGTCACGGCTGTAGGCTGTAAGTCTGAATGGAATTTCCTTGGGATCCAGCAACAATTCCCCGCTGAACAGGATATGACCACGATTGGTCTGGAGACTCTCCGTGCCCTTATCAGATTTGACCGAAGTATCCAACGCTGACCAGTTATAACCCAGCGAAACATTGTACTTTCCGATCCTTGAATTATAAATATTGCCGGCGTGCTCGTAAAGAAGCGAATAGTCGTGGGTAAATGATTGGGCGGACAGATGGCGGCCGGAGTTATATCCTGTTCAG
>Ga0209212_1001882_pt1 | contig 31873 bp, 31 predicted proteins | sample RifGroC2_FD_183996 | JGI IMG/M metagenome (GOLD analysis project Ga0209212, IMG submission 183996) | Groundwater microbial communities from Rifle, Colorado, USA - Groundwater C2 (SPAdes) (version 2) | ecosystem: Environmental > Aquatic > Deep subsurface > Groundwater | place: Rifle, Colorado...
GATCGGAATCCCTCTGCGCATCGTAGTAGGTAGCAAGGGGTTGGCTGAAGGGAAGGTAGAGATCAAGATCCGCAAGACGGGTGAGGTTCTGCTGATGCCCATTGAAGATGCAATAGATCATGTTCAGCAGTTGGTTGAATCTGCCTTGGCATTTGAAGAATAAGACAAGCACTATGAGGTTGTGATGCAAACTAACATCTGGGATTCCCAGCACGAGTGCATGTCCCGCGAGGAACTGGAGCAGCTTCAACTTGAGCGGCTTCAGGCAACCCTCAATCGGGTTTATAAAAATGTCACTTGTTACCATACAAAATTTAATGAATCCGGTATAGTACCCGAAGACGTGACTTCGTTGACCGACCTTTCCAAGCTCCCTTTTACTACCAAAGAGGACCTGCGCGTCAACTATCCCTATGGTATGTTTGCCGTACCGTTGCGGGAGGTTGTTCGTATTCATTCATCCTCCGGCACAACTGGCAAACCAACCGTAGTGGGTTATACCAGGCATGACTTGAAAGCCTGGTCTAACCTGGTTGCCCGGTTTATGACCGCTGCAGGGGTAACTCATGATGACGTGGTGCAGATTGCCTTTGGCTATGGCATGTTCACCGGCGCCTTTGGCCTTCACTATGGCTCGGAGACCATTGGTGCAGCTGTTATCCCCATGAGCGGGGGCAATACCGAGAAGCAGATCATGATCATGCAGGATTACAAGACGACCGCCTTGGTCTGTACTCCCAGCTATGCCATAACCATTGCCGATCGTATTGAAAAGCTGGGGATTGATCCTAAATTGCTTTCACTCAAGGTTGGTTTATTCGGCGGCGAGCCTTGGTCGGAAGCCATGCGCAGGCAGATAGAATCGCGCCTTAATATCAGCGCTACAGACAATTATGGTTTGTCGGAGATCATAGGCCCTGGTGTTGCCGGAGAATGCCAGCACAAGTGCGGAATGCACATCTCCGAGGATTTCTTCCTGCCTGAGATTATTGACCCGGAGACCTGCGAAGTGCTGCCAGCGGGTAGCGTGGGTGAATTGGTTTTGACAACTCTCTGTAAGGAGGCCTTCCCGATGATCCGTTACAGGACACGGGATATAACCAGTCTTGACTATAACACTTGTGAGTGCGACCGTACCTTGGTCAGGATGAAAAAGACCATGGGGCGTTCCGACGATATGTTGATTGTTAAAGGCGTAAATGTCTTTCCGTCACAGATTGAGGAAGTACTGATAGCAATCGAAGGATGTAAGCCGCATTACCAGCTTGTGATTGAGCGCAAAGGGGCTATTGATGTCCTTGAGGTCTGCATTGAGGTGACAGAAAACATCTTCTTCGACGAGATGAAGCGTCAGAGGGCCTTTCTGGAGATGGTAGAGAAGAAAATCGATTCGGTTCTGGGAGTTGGCGTCACGGTCAAGCTGGTGGAACCTAACAGCATTCCACGACATGAAGGAAAGGCCGCTCGGGTTATCGATAAGCGTACATTGTAATTTCAGTAGAAACAGCAATGATGTATTGCGCCTCAGAGCTTCTCTGAGGCGTTTTTATTGTTATGGAAAGGGGAAACACAGCGGATTACTTGCCGAAGGCTTGCAGGAACTGCTGTAGAAGCAGGGGGGCATTTGATTTGATCTTGCCGCTCATGAAATCAATTATTCCTGGTTTATAGCCATCTTTCCAGATTTTATTGAAAAACTCAGTACTGATTTTACAACTGCAATCTGCATCTTCAACTGGTTTTCCGTCCTGTAATTTACAACCATCAGCATCTAGGATAAGAGTTTTCTGGATATCGTCTATGGAAAAATAAAAAACAGTTGGCTCGCTAAAGATCCCTTTTTGATAATTGTTCTGTAAGGTTCTAAAAACTTCTTCGTGCATTGATGTATTCTCCTAAATAATTGAGACTCTAAGTTGATAAATACATAAAAGTCTATAGCATGTTTTCAAAATAATATCAAAAGCAGTTGTCGCTTGATATCGCTTAAATGGGCTATAAAAGTGGATCAACGCTAGGTCGTTGATAGTGCAAAATACACGTAACGTAACCGCTCTTTGAAAAAAGAGAGCATCTGGTTTACCTTTTGGGTCTCTCACCACACCAAAAGGAGGAACTCAGATGCTCCCAGGAGAAATGACTCTCCCAGAAGGAATTTTGCCTTTGACCGGACAAGCTGTCAATCAGCTTTTCCAGACTGTTTCGGTTGAAGCAGACACATGGCTCGCTCATGAGCTTCTGGACCGGCTCAAGGTGCTGCAACGGATCTATTTTCAAGATCAAAGTGCAAACCATAATTGCCCGTCTTGCGGTGCCGACAGAATTATCCGCAAGGGGTGGCGCAATAGGGTTTTGGGCACTTCGCGGGGCAAGATCAGGCTGCTTGTCATGCAAGCATGCTGCAAAGCCTGTGGACGGGTATTTCGGCCCCTTAACGATATGTTGGGTCTTCCCTTTGCCCGCCGCTTTCTCGACGAGCTCGTGGAGAAAGGGATAAAGCTCGGTACCCAGTTTTCCTTTGCACGTTCAGCAAACTCGATCCGTGAGCTAACATCCGGCAGCATCTCTGCTGAAGGGATACGTCAGAAGATTGCAGAGCGAGCCCGATCAATTGAGTTGCCGGACGATGTCTCGGGTCAGACCGTCATGGTTGACGCTACCAAAGCAAAGGCTGGTCCCAAGGAACGTGGAGTCCCTATACATCTGGCCGTGACGGCTGCTCCTGGTCCTTTTGTTGCTGGACGCCCGAGCATAGTCAAAAAGCTGGTTCATCTACATGCAGGGGGCATTGAACCGCTTCGAGCACACTTAAAGGAGCTTTCTCCCGACATTGTGGTGCATGACGGGGGCGATGATCTGGCTGGTTGCGCCAAGCATGTCCAGCGGTGCCGTTGGCATCTGTCGCACCAGTTGGGACATTACCTCTGGCAAGACGGCATAGCCCACAAAGACAGAGGTATTTATCAGGATCACCTCAAAACGATTCTTTGGACCGGTGATAACAGAAAGCAGCGTTATGATCAGTTTGTAAAAGACCTGGAAAGCTTCGGTTTTAGAACGGCAGCAGGCCACCTGAAGGCTGCGGGAAATGAAGCGTTCACTTTTCTGAGAACACCGGAAATCACATACTCAACAACATCCCCTTTGGAACGGGAAATGCGCGAACTTAATCGTCGAGCGGATGTCGGAGTGCGCTGGAGTACACCAGGAGTTGAAAACGTTCTCAAAGTGCTTTTTCATTATCGTTTGAATCTGAAACCTGAAACTTAAACCAAAAGGTTACGTGTTTTAGTTGCTATCAGGTCGTTAAACCATATATTTCGTACTTGACATAATATAGCTTATGGGACATTTCGCTGTAGTTAAATTATCCTAAGGAGTGTTATTATGTTTAAGTGCATAGAATTATTAGCTGCAAATGCAAACAAGAAATGCGTTTGTGGTTCCGCCCTTTCATATGAACCTATCCTCGTATCTACCAAAGGTTTCCGAATCAGAATTCTTTGTGATTCTTGTTATGACAAGCTATCACTACCCATTCTAAAAGAAATGACCTCTTACACCCATGAATGTACAGGTGACCATGCGTGTTGCGTCCGCTTTGCGGGTGCTCTCCGTTACGATAAGGTCTCTTCAAATCTTAATCATAACTGTGTGCATTATGGTTGATATTATGGCTGTGGGACGAAATCAACCTGTGTATCGACGACTGGCCATAGTCCAGATGGTAGTCAACCTGTCAAGCTCCGTTGCCGCCCCCTCCCGTCCTGTTTCGGCCAAACGCCCGGCGACTGCCGGGGCTTGGCCGAAAAACTGGCCAGCGAGCTATGCGAGCGCAGAGGGAGACGTAGCGGCTATGCCGCGCAGTCCAGGGGGGAGATTTTTAGTAAATCAGCCAGGATATAAACCTATTTCTCATGGATTTGATTTTGATCTGATCAGTGTCTATATCGGTCAGCGTGCGTATAGTAATACTGCACGCTACTGCACTGTGATGCAGTATTTGACCTAAACCCGCACGAATAAAGGCTTTGAAAATGATCATAGTCGCGAAGTGTCGGACTGCAAACATTTAACAAGCTGTAATCATAGAGTTATTAATAAACAATGTCTGACAGCATATAGGAGAAATTATGTCAAAACGTCGAGTCCCGATAGAGAAAGAGCTTGGCCAGCGTATAACCATACGCCTGGATCTGCCTTGTCACGCTCAATTACAGGAATATGCGGCAAGTGAAGGTTTCACTCCATCCGTAATTATCCGGCATCTGGTGAAACGGTTTCTTGATAACCAGCGTCGCTTGGGAATCAATACCATGAAAGGAATTTCAGCATGAATGCACGAAATCAGGCGTTAACGCCGCTATCAATCGATATTGAAAATGTGATTTGTGATATGAACCGGCTATTTAATCCGCTTCATAAAGATTTCATGCTTGATTACAAAGTACAGGCCTCTCGAGATGGTTACGTTCTTCTTACTATCGCCCTACCCGATGGAATGACAAAGGTCTTTGCATCTATGCTCGAGTCAATGTCCGGGTTCTTTCACTTCATGCACATCAAGACAAAGAGTGCAAAAGCATCAGCTGCCGCTTTTGAACCAAGTGAGATTTTAAGGCGTGAGCAATTTCGCAAAGATTTCTTGGAAAAAGTCTGTGGGCTGTTCGATGGCTTTATCCAGGAAGGTCACTCAGACAAGGAAGCCATACGTCTCACAAATTCGGCCATGAAAGAGCAAAATCACCCTTGGGCATGCTATGACACCATAATGCGCTTTATTCGCTCTACAGGGCGTTTCCGGAAGGATTACAAAACCAAGCTTAAAATGTCTCAGTTATTGTCCACAAGTCAACGGGCCGCCCCGTGAGCGAACAGAGTGAGTCGAACGTCACGGGGCTGGGTGCCCGTTGGCCCTGTGGGCAATATGACTGTAATTTACACAAATTGATTGGAGGTGATGCAAAATGAAAGTACCAGCACTTGGGCACTGTGCCGGCTGCGGTCGCATGATCGATAACCCGTTTCAGATTGCCTTTCACCTGCTTACTCTGGTTAAGCATGCCCACGGTTTTCTGCTTTGCGGTCACTGTCGAGGGATTTATTGCCGATCTCGTTAAAAAATTTACTTGTCATGTCTGACGATTATGTTTATTGTCCGACCAAAGCTTCAAGAAAACCTCGTAAGCGTGCGGAAAACTGTAATACTGCACGCCAGTGTAGTTCCCGATATTATAGCTTATGGGACACAAGCAGAAGGAAGTATTGTGGCTTAATACGCTAAATCTTGCGGGCTAGCTTCATAGGCGACAATGTTGTGAGCGTCACAGATCTTGAGGAATATATGATAGCAACTTGCACACCCTGGCCCTGGAACATCTTATGATCCTGTTCGCCAGGTATTCTGGCCACAGCAAAACACATTCAATCTCCACCTACTTAAATTCCTCATGTTGTTGGTTTGAATTTATCAGGAGTTGGAGGCAAACCGGCAGTCTTAATAAATATTTATGGATCCTGCGCATATAAACTGAGCATTTGAGCGATTTACCCTGCCCAACATAAAGAAGTTATATGCCGCTTAAAGAAGCAATTTGATATCTTAATACACCAATAGGCGCTATATGATACAATTTGAATGCGCATTTTTTTGTGCTAACTCCGGAGGAGCTGTGTCATGCACTCAATGACACCAGATAACACGCAACAATGCATATTGAATCTATTTGATATAATTTGACATAATTGAATTGAAAAGATAATCTTTACTGACTTTGGTAAATTCAAACATGTATTGGATTGATCATGATGTCACATAAAAATTCAATGAAGCAGGATTTCGTTGCCGTTGGAGCTCCAACAAATAAGGCTATTGAAATTAATTATTCGGACCTTCCGCTATTTGGTTTTTGTATTTCAGAGCCATTAAGCCTGGCTATGGATAAAAAAAATGATTTTTACGAGAATAAGCTCACCAGTAAACCGCCCTCGCCCATTGCACCTAAAACAGGTACTGCAAAACCTGGGAAGCCACAAGTTTCCAGAGCAATTCCTGTAGCCACCCCAGATGAACTTATAGAAACTAATACAGTCCTGCTTACAGTGTCCGACATCTGCAAACTTCTCAAGGTTTCCAGATCCACTCTAATTAGAATGGAAAAGTCCGGCCAACTTCCGGGACGACTGATGTTAGGCGGTTCGGTACGCTATCATCGGGAAACAATAGATGCATGGCTGCGGGGTCTTGCAACTAATCCGTCTTGAATGGTTTGTTAATAGAAATGTACTTGCATTTTTGTGTAACTGTCGATAATGTAATCAAGTTAAATTATAAAATAGTGCAATGAGGAGTTTCCTTAGGTATGAGTAAAGAAGAAGCTATTGAAGTTGAAGGAACAGTTATTGAGCCACTTCCTAACGCAATGTTCCGCGTCAAGCTCGAAAACGATCATGTTGTTTTAGCCCATATTTCCGGAAAAATGCGCAAGTATTTCATTAAGATTCTTCCAGGAGATAAAGTTACGGTTGAACTTTCGCCTTACGATCTTAGTCGTGGTCGCATCACCTACCGCGCCAAGTAATTTAATTTACACGTATACAAGAGACAAGCCCGTCTATTCTGATGGGCTTGTCTCATTTATAAATCCCTTTTCAGTGAGGAAATAATGTACAGCGTTGCAGATCTAAAAAAGGGCCTGAAGCTGACCCTTGATGGTGCCCCCTATATCGTGATTGCCTTTGATTTTGTCAAGCCAGGCAAAGGTCAGGCGCTTTATCGTACCAAGATGCGCAACATGATCAACGGGACAATTCTTGACCGCACCTATCGCTCCGGCGAAACCTTTGAACCGGCTAGTCTGGATGAACGCCAGATGGAGTACCTGTATAAGGAAGGCACTCACTATACCTTTATGGATCAGCAGACCTATGAGCAGGTTGTCATGGAAGAGGACGCCATGGGAGATGCTAAAAACTACCTGCTTGAGAACCTGAAGGTTGATGTATTGCTTTTTGGTGAGAAGGCCATAGGTGTAACTCTGCCAAATTTCGTTAATTTGCGAGTTATTCAAACCGATCCTTGGGCCAAGGGAGATACCAGTGGTAACGATTCCAAGCCGGCAACAGTCGAGACGGGGTATGTACTTCGTGTCCCGCCCTTTATTGAAGAAGGTGAACTAATCACCATCGACACCCGTAATGGTGAGTATTCGACCCGCGTTAAGGGATAAAAATAACCCGGCAAACACACAGCATCAAAGAAGGGCGAGCTAAATGGCTCGCCCTTCTTTGATTATATGAGTCCTATCTATGCAAGATCGTATCAAAAATCTTAAGTTGCGAGCTGCAATCATTCGGTCAATCAGGGATTTCTTTACATCCCGAGGATTTCTGGAGGTTGAAACACCTTTGCGAATTCCTGCAAATGCTCCTGAGGAGCATATTGATCCCCATTGCTCTGGTGACTGGTATTTACAGACTTCCCCGGAAATATGCATGAAGCGCCTGTTATGTCGCGGGCATGACAAGATCTTTCAAATATGTCGTTGTTGGCGGAGAGGTGAACGCGGCAGAAGACACCTACCAGAGTTCACAATGCTGGAGTGGTACCGATCCAATAGCGATTACAACTATTTGATGGAGGATTGTGAAGATCTGTTAGGGTGGCTTTCCACTGCCTGCAATACGGAAACACTCTCGCTCTCATCAGATAGTCAAATCAAAAATTTGGACAGGAAGGCTGTAAGAATAACGGTCCAAGAAGCCTTTTCCAGTTATTCCACTGTGGAGTTGGAAGATGCCGTGCGTAGCGGCAGTTTTGACGAAATCATGGTTACCGATATCGAGCCGTCTTTGCCAAAGGATTCACCAGTTTTCCTGCTGGACTACCCGTCTGAAATGGCGGCACTTGCTCGTCTAAAGCCGAATGATTTGAAGGTTGCTGAGAGATTTGAGCTTTATATTGGTGGGGTAGAGCTTGCCAATGGTTTCAGTGAACTCAACGATCCTGTTGAACAGCGTGAGCGGTTTGTGGACGCAAATCTCAAGCGAGCCAAAGCTGGACATGCAACCCTACCCCTTCCAGAGGCATTTCTTGATGAATTGGCTGCAATGCAACCATCTGCCGGCATTGCCCTTGGTATTGATCGACTTGTCATGTTGCTAAGTGGTGTTGAAAAGATCGATGATGTGATTGCCTTCACGACGGAGGAGTTGTGATGTCTCGGTAGGCTATTTTTTCTCCTTGATAATTCATCAGGTATATGGTGTCCCCTGACCGCTCAACGGTATCAGGCAAGATTGGCACCTTCCCTTTTCCGTCCGGCAGGTCGATAACGTAGTGCGGTACAGCCATGCCGGAAACGTGACCGCGAAGCGCCCTGATGATTTCCAAGCCTTTAGATATCGGGGTGCGGAAATGGGCTGTACCCCTGACAAGATCCATTTGATGGATGTAATAAGGCCTGACCCTGATTTCCAGTAATCCTGTCATTAAGTATTTCATTGTCTCGACATTATCATTCACCCCCCGCAGGAGAACGGTTTGATTCCCTAACGGTATTCCTGCATCGGCTAACTGGTCACATGCCTTCGCAGATTTTGGTGTAATTTCGTCGGGATGATTGAAATGCGTGTTAACGTAGATTGGGTGGAATTGTTTCAGCAAGTTACAGAGTTCTGCCGTCACACGTTCTGGCAGGGTTACAGGTATGCGTGTGCCGATGCGGATAATTTTAACATGGCTGATCGCGCGCAGGTGACTGAGTATATGGCGCAGCGAGGCATCATCAAGCATGAGTGGGTCGCCACCGGAGAGTATCACGTCGCGTATGGCAGGAGTTGCAGCGATGTACCTCAGGGCCTTATCAAGTGCGTCGCGACTGGGCGGCGTATTTCCAGCACCGACATGACGTTTGCGCATGCAGAACCTGCAATACACTGGGCAACGATTCGATACAAGCAGCACCACCCGGTCTGGGTAACGATGTATTAATCCAGGTACTGGGCTAAGAGAAGTCTCCGACAGTGGGTCAGGTAGCTGTCCGTCTTCCTCGAGTTCATGCAAATCCGGCATGCATTGTCTCCAGATCGCATCTCCTGGTTGCTGAATCAATTCAGCATACTGGTGGGAAGTTCGAAATGGGTACGTTGCCGCAACTGATTTCAATTCACTGGGAAAATTGAATTTTTGTATTATATCTTGAAGTGTTGTTGACTTACAGGTAATGTATCGCATAACCTATTGAAATAACCATTCGGATGTAGATTATTATATTCACGGATGAAAAAGAATTTATCTTGAAAATATACGGATAATATGAAATATACAACAACATTAAACTTAACAGCCTGTAACCATAACGGTATCCATGTACACTAAATATTTCGGTTTCAACGAAAAACCTTTTACACTTACACCCAATCCACGCTTCATCTTCCTCAGCAAGAATCACAAAGAGGCCTTTGCCCATCTCCTGTATGGCATCAACAATCACTACGGCTTTATCGAGCTGATCGGTGAGGTTGGTACCGGTAAGACGACCGTGCTACGTACTTTGCTGGGACAGCTAAAAGATGATAACTATCGCACCGCACTAATCTTTAACCCCTGCCTGACCGGTGTTGAGCTGTTGCGGAGCATTAATCATGAATTTGGAATTGAAGCAGAAAGCGAGTATGCAAACGAATTACTGGTCGAACTGAATCGCTTCCTCTTGGCTGAAAATGCAGAAGGACGAACCGTGGTGCTGGTCATTGATGAAGCGCAGAATCTGCAACCGGAAGTATTGGAACAGATTCGTCTTATCTCAAATCTGGAAACCGAAAACGACAAGCTTATCCAGATAATCCTGGCGGGTCAGCCCGAGCTCAAGACGCTTCTGGAACGCCCGTCATTGCGCCAACTCAACCAGCGAATCGCCGTCCGTTATATACTCAAGTCCATGAATACGAACGAAACCCGCACCTATATAAGACACCGCATGGATGTTGCCGGTGAGACTGGTGGTGTATCTTTCAGCTATTACGCTATCAATTGGATATATCTCTACACTCGCGGTGTACCCCGCATGATCAATATTCTTTGCGACCGCGCACTTCTGATCGCCTACGGTGACGAACGCCGGCGTATCAGCTCAAACATCATCACACGCGCCATCAGGGAGATTATCAATATACCGCAGGGTAAGCGTTGGTCACTATTTTTTGCTGCTATAGCTGCCATTATTATTCTGATAACCTTTGCCATGGCTTCTTCTCACTGGTTGCCGGCCCGCACCAATGCGCACCCCCCCCTTACCTCCCAGGCAAAGAGTCTCTTGTCAAAAACAGATGTTGCTATTTTGCCACTATCCGGTCCAATTTCTGCTCAACCGGCACGTATCAAGTCAAAGCTTGAACATGAAATACTCTCTTACGATCAGAACGATACGCATGTTCATGCCTTCAACGCTCTTGTAAGCCGATGGGGAGCTAATCCTATCAAGATTTTCGGCGGACAGCTGACAGTGCCGGGGATGTTTGAGCGCCTTGCGGCAAAGCGGAATCTGCGGCTCACCGCCTATAGAGGTTCAATGGATGAAGCCCTTGGATTTAACCTTCCAATCCTTGTTATGACGAGAGTTCCAGGCAAGATTGGGGACTATTGTATAGCGATCACAAATGCAGGAAAGGATGGCTTACTATCCATATCTCCTGCACTGTTTGGTGGCAACACCATGCATAAAGATGAACTTATCTCTGTTGCTAATGGTAATTACTACCTTGTTTGGCGTAATTTTGGCAAAATGCCAGATACGATTGCCCCCGGAGAAAAAAGATTCGAAATCAGGACACTCCAGCGGCTCCTCAAGCAGGCCAATTTCTATCAGGATACAATCGACGGTTCTTACAGCAGTGCAACAGTCAAGGCCGTTCAAGAGTTTCAGCGTTCAAGGGGAATTCCTGTCAATGATTCAGTGGGCGAGTTGACCCTGGCGGCTCTCACAATGTTTGAAATAAACCAAGCAGTTCCATCACTTAAAGAAAGATAAAAATCGGACACAAGCCATGAGTTCCATCCTCAAAGCACTAAAAAAATTAGAAGAAGAAAAGTCGATTCGCAAACCTGATTCCCTCAAGATCGATGCAGAGATTCTGCGAGGTGACACCTCACGACACTTTTCATCTATGAGTATCTCACTGCTGGCAATACTGTTATTCATTTGCGGTAGTGGTGCCACCTATGTCTTTATGAAGCCTGACACAGGAAGTAAAAAGTACCCTGTTGTATCCGCTATGGCACCTTTAGGTCCACCCTCCTCTGCCACTGCAGTGGCACCTGTTGCCGTTAAGCCACAAAATCTGAACCTTCAAGCTGATTTATCTAAGCGTGACAAGGGAATATCGGCTGGCAGTGATATTCCTCCATCCTCCGTAATAGCACCAGAGTTTCCGGCACGGATTCAAGCCGTTCCGCCGATCAAGCACTCTGAGGTAAAGCGACCTGTTGCACCTACTCAGCCTGCAGCTATCCGACCGGTCGCAGTTATTGTACCTGCACTCAAGGTTAATGGAATTGCCTTTCAGGATGAGAGTTCGGACAGGGTGGCGATTGTTAACGGGATCTCTGTTTCCAGTGGTTCTATGATTGAGGGGGCCAAGGTTGAAGATATCCAGAAGGATCGGGTGATGTTCAGCTATGGTGGAGAAAAGTTTGATGTTGCCTTGGGAAAATCAAACCATTAGTGCTACTCAGCTCACCGCGCAATTACCCTGATAAACCTGACAAGATAATCCATGCCTGACCAGACGGTAAGTATCGTCGCAATCCAAAGATAAAACATACCAACATTGTGCATGTTGACATGAAACCATACATGCTCTATTCCGAACAGCCAATTGTAATCGTAGTGTAGCAGAAGCCCTAAAATGGCAACTATCTGGAAAATGGTCTTAAACTTTCCAAGGTCGCTGGCCTGAATAACAATCCCCTCACTTGATGCAATACCCCGCAATCCCGTGATGATAATTTCACGACCCAGGATAACCAAAACCATCCAGGCTGGTACCCAACCAAAAGGAAGAATCATGATCAGGGCCGCCATAACGATTAACTTGTCCGCAATCGGATCCAAAAACTTACCAAAAACAGTGACAATTCCCATGCGTCGCGCCAGATAACCATCAAGCCAGTCGGTGATAGAGGCCAGCGCAAAGACCGCAGCCGCCCAAAATCCGTTAGCTTTCGATGGAGACATTAGAAGCAGGGCCATAAGAGGAATAGCAGCGATCCTCATCATGGTGAGGATATTGGGAATATTTAGAATGGCGGGGTGTTCGCGAGTTGTCATCGATTAGTTCGCCTGGTAAGATTGCATATAGGATAGTACTCGATTCACATATGTACGCGTTTCTGCATAGGGGGGGATGCCACCAAACTTGGCGACTTTATTCAAGCCGGCGTTGTAGGCAGCAACGGCCAGGGAGACATCACCTCGAAAGGTGTCCAGAAGGAAGCGTAGATACTTTACGCCACCTTCTACATTGTCTTTAGGGTCAAAACTGTTGTTTACCTTGAGTGAACGAGCCGTACCGGGCATGAGTTGCATCAGGCCGCTGGCACCCTTGCGGGAGACAGCGTTTGGATTGTATCCTGACTCGGCATGTATGACTGCCTTGATAAGTGATGCACTTACGCCGTATTTTTCAGCGTTGGCCCTGATGATGTTCTCATATTCGGCTGGATTGGCGCTACTGGGTAACTGAAGTTTGGTACGCAACAACTTGTCTTTTTTGAAGTCCCGCATAAAGATTTTGAAGCGCCGATCCGTGGGGGCATCTGTAAAATGTATGATGCCTTCTTCATCCTCATAACGATAAATATCAGCGCGAATTGGCTGAATCGGAATCAGGACGATCAGCAATGCTTGTGTCATCAACAATACTGCTATGTAATGTCCATGGAGTCCTATCCGCATAATGTAACCAATAATCTCAAAACATGGTGTATTGTCAAGCTTAATCAACTTTAGCCCTGATTTGGCACCGTATTTAACCAGATTGAAATTGACATTTTGTTGTCCGTGTTTTACAAAGATTCTTTGTTTAAGGAGGAATTAGATTGAGCGATCAGAGAATAACTTACAAAGATGCAGGGGTAGACATTGAGGCTGGCAACAGCTTTGTCAACATGATCAAGCCCTTGGTCAAGTCGACCTTTCGGCCTGAGGTCATGGCTGAAATTGGCGGATTCGGTGGCCTGTTCTCACTGAACAGCTCCAAATACAAAAACCCGGTATTGGTTTCAGGTACCGACGGTGTCGGCACAAAGCTCAAGATAGCTTTTTTGGCTGACCGTCACGACACAGTGGGGATCGATCTTGTTGCCATGTGTGTCAACGATATCGTTGTGCAGGGTGCCGAACCTCTTTTCTTTCTGGACTACCTTGCAACCGGAAAGCTCCTGCCTGAAAAGGCCGCCTCCATTGTCAAGGGAATTGCCGAAGGATGCAGGCAGGCTGGTTGCGCCCTGATCGGAGGCGAGACTGCTGAGATGCCAGGTTTTTATGCTGATGGGGAATATGATGTTGCCGGCTTTGCCGTTGGTGTCGTCGAACGGGATAACATCATAGACGGCTCCAGTATTGCCGTGGGCAACCGCCTGATTGGCATTGCTTCCAGCGGTCTTCATAGCAACGGCTACTCACTGGCGCGCAAACTGGTTTTCGAACGCATGGGGCTTACCATCGATTCTGAGTTTCCTGGCACAGGACGGACTGTTGCAGATGAGTTGCTCGCGCCAACCCGTATCTATATCCGCTCGGTAATGAACCTGCTCAAAGATTTTAATATCAAAGGCATAGCCCATATCACGGGTGGCGGTATTCTGGAAAATATTCCCCGCGTTCTTCCCCATGGATGCCGTGCATCCGTCCATCTCTCCAGCTGGGAGCGGCCAATACTTTTCAATGTTCTGCAAGAGGCCGGTAATGTCGAGCGAGACGAGATGTATCGAACCTTTAACATGGGAATCGGCATGGTAATGGTCGTTGATGAGCACGAAGCCGAGGATATGATCTATCGCCTGAATGGGCTCGATGAAAAGGCCTGGATTATTGGAGAGATTACTGCCAGCCCAGACGGGTGTGAGTGTGTCGAGTTGGTGGAGGGGTGATGACAGCGAACCAGCCCATCAATCTGGCCGTTCTGGTATCTGGGAACGGATCCAACCTGCAGGCGATCATCGATAAGCTTGAGGCGGGTGAGATCAATGCCCGCATCGTGTGCGTCATCAGTAACAATCCTGATGCATTTGCAATCATACGGGCCACCAATCACCAAATACCTGTAATAGTACATGAAAATCGTGGTTTTGCCAGCCGCAGGGAATATGATGCAGCCCTGGTGAATATCCTGCAGAGTCATGAGGTTAAATTGATCATACTGGCCGGATTCATGCGGTTATTGTCTGAGGTGATGGTCACAGCCTTTCCCAACGCCATCATCAACATCCACCCTGCCCTGCTGCCGGCTTTTCCTGGCCTGCACGCCCAGCAGCAGGCGATTGACTATGGCGTCCGGTTTTCAGGTTGTACCGTTCATTTTGTGGACTGCGGAACCGATACCGGCCCTATCATCCTGCAGGCGGTTGTTCCGGTGGATCAAGACGATACCGAAGCTACGCTTTCAGCTCGCATCCAAAAGGAAGAACACCACGCATTCCCTGAAGCAATCAAACTTTTTTCCGAAGGTAAAATCAAGGTAGAAGGCAGGCATGTGCGGATCTTGCCATAATTTAACTTGACACCATCATGAATTGAATGCTATTAAAACTACTTTGACTAATTAATCAAGTATCCTACGTTATCTTGGAGGTGCAGTTTGGCTCATCATAAGTCAGCAATCAAACGGATCAAGCAGAATGCAAAAAGAAATGCTCGTAACAGGCACGTCTCTTCGACGTTGAAGACATATATCAAGAGAGTGCGTGAGGCTGTTGAAGCCAAGGACAAGGACGCGGCAACAGTTGCTTTGAATGCTGCAATCCCTGTTATCGACGCATCTGCTTCCAAGGGTGTCATTCACAAATCCAATGCATCCCGCAGCGTGTCGCGTCTTACCAAGCTCGTCAATACACTCGGCTGATACGCCACACATAAAAAAAACAAAGGGGGCTACCAATAAGGTATGTCCCCTTTTTTCGTCTCCGCGTCTTGCCACTATTGTGCGCCGACATTTCTAGTGTTCCTTCCGGATACAAGTTTTTCCACCTCCAGCACAACAAATACAACCACCCCTGGCACAAGCGCGGCAATCAGCCCATGCCCGAAAAGGGGTGCGGTGCGGAACCAGGGTTGCAGCGCAGGGAGATAGACAGCCGCTGCTTGCAACAACACGACACAGAGCGCCATTGCCAGAAGTACCGGATTTGCGAATAGTCCCATACGGAAGAACGTGTGCCTGAAGGAGCGCAACGCCATAGCTTGGCCGATCTGAGCGCAGGCCAGCGAGGTAAAGAGTACTGATTGCCAATGCTCTGAGGGGTGCAGATACTGATAACGCCAGAAATACCATGCCACTGCAATGGTCGAAAAACCTATGGTCATGCCGGTCAGTATCACACGCCGAATGGTTGGCCGGTCGAATATGCTGGAACCTGGTGAGATGGGCGGGCGGCCCATAATATCCGGTTCAGGTCGCTCCATGCCCATCCCCAAACCAAGCAGTCCATCGGTAAGCAGATTCAGCCATAGGAGCTGCAATGGTGTCAACGGGTTTGGAAGTCCTATAAAGGGGAGCACCAGCACGGCCATGATCTTGCCCATATTGCCTGATACCGAGAAGACGATGAACTTGCGAATATTATCGTAAATGGTGCGCCCTTCCTCCACGGCTGCCACGATAGTTGCAAAGTTGTCATCCAGAAGCACCATATCGGCGGCCTCACGAGCCACGTCGGTGCCGACCGCGCCCATGGCCACGCCGATGTCCGCCTTCTTCAGAGCCGGCGCATCGTTGACTCCGTCGCCGGTCATGGCCACCACCGCACCATTACGCTGCAAGGCCTCCACGATCAGAAGCTTGTGCTCGGGAGAAACTCGTGCGAACACAGATACATCACCCACCACGGCTCCCAATCCCTCGACACCCATCTCGTCCAGTTCTGCACCGGTCAGCACCCTGCCCCCATTACCGATGCCCACCTCTTGCGCAATGGAATGTGCAGTCAGAGGGTGGTCGCCGGTGATCATCACCGCTCGAATGCCAGCGCTTTTGCAGGATGCAACTGCAGCTCGCGCCTCGGCCCGCGGAGGATCCATCATGGCTACCAGGCCGATCAGGCCCAGGCCGTGTATATCATCCGTTGACGTCAGTCTCAGACCGCAGGCCACAGCTAGTACCCGCCGCCCCTGATTCGCTAACTGGTTTGCCGCAGCTTCAATGATCTGACGAGCCTCCGGGTCCATTGTTCGCCGTGTTGCGGCGTCCACGATATGATCGCACAGCTCCAAGACGGCATCCAGAGCCCCTTTTGTAACTACAAATTGTTGTCCGGCAGCATCCTGGACTGGGAAGCCAAGGGATGTACAGAAATCTGAATCCGTAAGGTCATGAATGGTTACCATGCGTTTAATTTTGGAATCAAAGGGGATTTCAGCACTGCGGGGTAAGCGGGCTTCCAACTCATGACGAAGGAACCCCTCTCCGGCAGCAGCAACGAGCAGTGCTGTCTCGGTCGGATCCCCGATCGCCTCCTGACCCGCCGCTTTCAGCACGGCGTCATTACAAAGACACACAGCGGCCAGCAGTAAATTTTCTGTATGCTCAGTTGCGTTGCCGGATGGGAATAGTTCGGAAGGCCTGAGCAGCTCGGTCACCGTCATGCGGTTCTGGGTCAGGGTGCCGGTCTTGTCGCTGCAGATCACTGTTACCGAACCGAGGGTCTCTACAGCCGGCAGTTTCCTTATCAGAGCATTTTTCCGGAGCATGCGCTGGGCACCGATGGCCAAGGTGATGGTGACTACAGCCGGAAGTCCTTCAGGAATGGCGGCCACAGCAACGCTGACAGCGGTCATTAGCATCTCGCGCAGGTCTTCGCCCCGCAGCATGCCCAATACGAATATGACAGCGGCAATTGCTACAGAGAGAATTGCCAGAACCTTGCCAAGCTGAGCCAGCCGCCGCTGGAGCGGTGTCCATTCAGCCGTGACTTGCTGAAGGAGATCGGCAATACGCCCTAGCTCAGTGTTCATACCGGTGGCAACCACCACGGCCGTTCCGCGGCCGTAGGAAACCATGGTTCCCATGTAGAGCATGTTACCGCGGTCCCCGATGGAAAGGTTGACGCCAACTAGTGTTGAACTTGATTTTTCCACCTCCTCCGCTTCTCCGGTCAGGAGTGATTCCTGGGTGCGCAAGGTGAAAGATTCTATGACACGGCAATCAGCCGGCACAAGATTGCCAGACTCCAGAAGGACGATATCACCCGGCACAAGTTCGACGGCCGGGATTTCGATGATTGCTCCTTCGCGACGGACCCGCACCACAGGCACAGCCAGTTTTTTCAAGGCGCGCATGGCCTGTTCGGCCCGATATTCCTGAAAGAAACCCAGCAAGGCGAAGAGGATGACAATGGCCAGAATAGTAATGGTATCTTTGAATGAACCGACAATAGCGGAGAGGGCAGCAGCGGCGATCAAGATCAACGCCATGGTGGAGGTGAACTGTTCCCAGAGGATGTGCCATGGTGATGTGCCCCCCCGGTCCAGCAATTCGTTGCGCCCTTGGGTGGCCAAACGGTGCTGGACTTCGGCCGAAGTGTGGCCCGTTACGGGATCGGTATCCAGTTCAGTAAGACAGTCTGCAATGTCGCGCAGGTGCCACTCCATCAGTACACCAGCGGGTCGGGGTTATCCACCATCGGGTTGAGGCGCACGGCAAGCGAGAAAAGATAGGGATAATCCTTTTTGAGATGTTGCATATAAAGAACCCATTCTCGAGAAAGGTAACCAAATGCTCGTTTTATATCGCCATTGATGTGATCAACATCGTTATTAGACATGTCATCCAAAGAAACTCTGGCATCCAACTCCTCAACCAGATGAAAAACGGCCCACAGCAGGTCTGTGAACTCCTCATGCTCCAGCAGATTCTGATTTTCCAGCAGTCCTACCAGAAAGCTACGCCTGGAAAGCAGAAAATCCTTCAGTTGCTGCTTGTTACAGCCCGAACAGTCGATGCTCAGGTCGTGTGTCTGCAGATAGGTCAGCGCACGCCTAAAATCCTCATCATTCCAGTGACCTGTGACTTGCAACTCGCGACGTAGATCAGTACTGATGATAACGTAGTTGGAAAGTTCCTTAAGCAGATGATTGCCGACCTCGCTAAAAAAAACGCCGATGACCATATTCAGCTTGCGCAGAATGGTCTGGCGTTCCCGCTCCTTCATAATTTGTTCAACCATTAGCGTTACAAAGATTACATAAACAGGTAAAAAAGCAAGGTTACCCAGAAAGCTTGAAACAATATCCCGTGAATTTCCGATAATCAGATAATCCACCAGGTAGAGCATTGTAGACACTATAGCCAATAATAGCAGCATGACATGTTTTCTCAGAAACGATAGGTACATTTTTTATAGCTCCAGATATAAATCAGGTTTCCCGCAGGGCATCGACAATCTTCATGCGACTGGCCCGAATAGCCGGAATAACACCGCCGACAAAACCCATCAATAACGAGAATAAAAGCGACTTATAGATAATTTCAATCGTCAGGGTAAATGAGAACGCCAGTTCGGAAAAGGTTTGCCAGTTCATAGTCGAGATCGTTATGAATTGCATGAAGGAAGCGAAAAATAAGCCGGTTATCCCGCCGATCAACCCCAGCAGCAAGGCCTCTATCAAAAAAGCAATCATAATGCTGGTGCCTTGGAAGCCGAGTGCGCGCAGGGTACCGATCTCTCTCACCCGGTTGGCAACAGCGGCATACATGGTGATCATGGCACCAATGATGGCGCCCAGCGAGAAGATCACTGTCAGCGATAACCCCAAGATACGGAGAAATTTAGCCATGGCCTCGGACTGGTCCCGGTAGTACTGGGTTTCCCGACGCACGTCTAGTGTCAGGCGTGGATCATTGTCCAATTTCGCCTTTACAGTTGAAAATTCATCCGTGTTGCGTAATTTAAAGGTGACTGATGAATAGACCGGGCGCCTGAAAGCCTGCATCAGTTGGATGGCATCGCCCCAAATCTCAGAGCTGAAGCCGGTTGATCCGGCGTCAAATACTCCGACAACAGTCCAATCGCGCATGCCGAAACGAAGTGTTTCACCAATCCCACCACCTTTGAAGCGCTGTGCAATGCTGCTGCCCGCCATGATTTCCGCTAAACCTGGGCGCGGCATTCGACCTTCGATAAGCCGAACCTGAGGCCTGAGAGCAAGTGAAGTTGAGCTTATACCCCGAATTACAACATTGGCAGGCTTATCGCTGCCACGCTTGACAAGGCTGATCAGAACTACCAGTTCTTTGGCCAAAAGTGGGAGACCGTCGCTTCCGCTTGCGATAAACGGAAGACTTTCTACAATGGCCACCTGCTGGCGCTCGACGCCGCTCTGTACCTCAGAATTGGCAGCCTTGCGGGTTACAATAATATTATCGTCAGAACCGGTTTCAACAAGAGTTTGTTCCAATCCTGCCGACAACATCAGAATCGAAGCGAATACAAACACAACCAGTGCCATACCGGATGCAGTCAGAAAAGTTGTCATACGGCGAGTTAACAGGTTGCGAAAACTGTATGACAGAGGGATGCGCATGGGATCACAACGGAAGCATGATCGTGAAGCGGCAGCCACCCTCGGGGAGTGATTCAGACGATATGGTCCCGCCATGGGCTTCTATGATGCGGTAGATGATGGCCAATCCCAAACCGGTACCATCAGGTTTAGTTGTCCAGAACGGTTCAAACAGGTGGACAGCCGTTACCGGGTTAATTCCGGCCCCGGTGTCGGAAACCGTGATGACGGAGACCGGGGCCTTCTGGAATCCTTCGGAACCGCTCAACTGATAGCGGCCTTCCAGTTCAACCCTGCCACCATTCGGCATGGCATCAGCAGCATTGTGGAGCAGATTAATCATTACCTGCTTCAATTGGTTTGCATCAGCTTGAACAATCAAGTGCGCAGGAACATGATTGCTTATTGAAACCTGTTTGAAACGCTTGTCAGCGGAAAGAAATGTGGTCGTATCCTCAATAAAAGAGCGCAACACAATTCGTTCTTTATGTGGAGAGGTTGGACGAGCGTACGCCAGAAAATCGGTGATCAGGGTATTAAGCCTGTCAGCCTCGCGTAAGACGATGGCCAGCAGCCGCCGATCATTATCTGCGATCGAGCCTTGCTCGGAAAGCAGCTGAACAGAGCCGCTCATGGCGGCCAGTGGATTGCGTATTTCATGCGCCATTCGCGCAGAGATCTCACCAAGAACAGCCAAGCGATCGGCCTTTTTAAGGGCAGTTTCCATCTGCTTTATGGATGTCAGATCCTTGAAATTAATTATGATGCCTGCTGGGTCGCCATTTAAATCGGTAAAATGCACGGCATTATAGCCCAGGATCAATGTATCACCGCTTTTCGCAATATACTTGAATTCCCTGGCCGCATCAGTGCTCAGATTGAAAATATCATCGGCAATATCAGGAAAAACCTGCGTAAGTGGCGTATCGTAGACCTCAGCTTGGCATATACCGGTCAGCTCTTCCGCATAGCGATTGAAGACCCGGATGTTTCCAGTGGGGGTTATGGTCAGCAGTCCGCTCTCCACGTTTGAAACAATGGTCATGCTCAGGCGATGCAATTCCTCGTAGTCTACTGTCTTGTCCCTGAGGGCATCTTCACTTTCGCGGGCTCTTTCGTAGAGATAGCCGGTAATGAAAGCCGTTAGATAGTAACCGATCAGGTTGAGAAATATTGTGTAAAAAACATGGGAAGCACCGATCTGCTGGGCATCATCCTGATACAGACCGATGCTGGATAGCAACCCGAAATAATGAAAGTCGACGATGGCGCCATAAAGAATACCGCATAAGGACGCCGTATAGAGAGCTTCTTTGCGTCCCAGCAGAACGCCGGCATTCATGATGGAAAGAAGATATAGAAATGAATACGGGCTTGATATGCCACCGGTAAACAGAAGCAGAACGGTTACAAAAAGGAGATCCCAGATTGTCTGGAGGTAGGTAACGAAGAAAAGATATTTAGGAAGCTTAATCGCAAAATGGGATATGGCCGAAAATATGAAAGAAAATGCCATCAGTCTGACCAACCCCATTTGGAGCTGGTCTTCGGCCGTAGCAGGATCCTGAAAAATCATCAATACGGTTGAAGCCAGAAACAGGAAGGAAACGACTATCCTGGCATAGATGAAGATCCTGAGCCTACTTTCAGAATCCATGTCTATCCGCCAACAGCCCCCGCCAGTTTGAAGATCGGCAGGTACATGGCAACAACGAGACCACCGACAGTGGTACCCAGAAAGACCATCAGCAGTGGCTCCATCATGGAGGTCATGGCACTAACGGCATCATCAACTTCGTCATCATAGAAATCCGCAATTTTGTTCAACATGGCGTCCATTGCCCCGGTCGCCTCACCAACGGAAATCATCTGAACAACCATGGGAGGAAAAACACCACATGCGGCCAATGGCTCAGCCATGGTTTTGCCCTCTGAAATGGCTTGGCGCACACCATAGATCGCCTCTTCGACAATCTTGTTGCCGGCTGTCTTGGCAACGATCTCCAGTCCGTCCATAATTGGCACCCCGGAACTTACCATCGTGCCGAGCGTACGGGTGAACTTGGCCACAGCAACTTTACGAATCAAAGGCCCGGCAATCGGGGCCTTAAGCGCCATCCGGTCGATGTTTTTCTGTCCGCCGGGGGTGGCGTAATATTTTTTGATACACCAGATAAGGCCATAGAAACCAGCAATAATTACTACTATGTACTTCGCCAGAAAATCACTTAGCGCGATGACAATCTTGGTGGGCATAGGCAATTCTCCACCGAAATCGGCAAACATCTTGGCAAAGGTCGGGATAACAAAGACCAGGATGACACCTACAACAACGACAGCTATGGACATGATGGTGATCGGATATACCATGGCGCCCTTGATCTGTTTTTTCAGTTTTTGGGCTTTTTCAATGTATGCAGCCAAACGCTGCAGGATTGTATCGAGAATACCGCCGATCTCGCCGGCAGCCACCAGATTGACATAAAGCTGATCAAAGGCCTTGGGATGTTTGCCAAGAGCATCAGCAAAGGTTGACCCGCTTTCGACACTCTCCTTGACTTTGTAAAGTATAACCTGAAAAGCCTTATTCTCCTGTTGGCTGGCCAGGATCTCAAGACACTGGACAAGGGGCAGGCCGGAGTCGATCATGGTGGCAAACTGGCGCGTAAAAATGACCAGATCCTTGCTTTCAATCTTAGCACCGCCTCCAAATTTGGGGAGTTTAAATTCAAAACCCTTAGAGACTTCTTTTATGGTAATTCCAGTAAAACCGAACTTTTTGAGCTGTGCTTCGACAACATCAATACCTGCTGCCTCCATGACGCCTTTCTGAGCGCCACCAGTTTTAGTTCGGGCTTCCCAATTAAATTTTGGCATTGTGTTCTCCTTAACCTAACCACGATAAACAGTATGTTCTTACGTCCTGTTCTAGATAGAACAGGATAAATGCTTAAACAAAATCAGCGTACAGGCGGTCTGCGCTGCATCGAAGCCGGATTGTTTATCATCTGTTTAAGTTCTTCAGGATCTTGAGATCTTCCCAAGGCCTCTTCTAACGATATGAAACGCTTGTGGAACAAGGTTAGTAGTGACTGGTTCATTGTCTGCATACCGAATTTTTCCTGGCCAACCTGCATCTGTGAATAAATCTGATGGACCTTGTCTTCGCGGATCAGGTTACGTATGGCAGCGTTTGGCACCATGATTTCAAGAGAGAGGGCCCTACCCTTTGAGTTCATCTTTGGTATCAGATTCTGTGACAATACCCCTTCCAGAACAAATGAAAGCTGCGCCCTGATTTGAGTCTGCTGATAGGGAGGAAAAACATCCACAATTCGGTTAATCGTCTGAACACAGGAGTTTGTATGTAGCGTTGCCAGACAAAGGTGGCCGGTCTCTGAAAGGGTCAGGGCCGCCTCGATGGTCTCCAGATCACGCAACTCGCCTACCAGGACGACGTCTGGATCCTGGCGCAGCACATATTTAAGGGCGTTTTTGAACCCCTTCGTATCAGCACCAACCTCACGCTGGTTAACCAGGCACCCTTTGTGGGGATGCAGATATTCAATGGGATCCTCAATGGTAACGATATGTTCACGACGGTTGATATTTATGTAATCGATCATCGAGGCAAGCGTGGTCGACTTGCCACTGCCGGTAGGGCCAGTAACGAGAATCAGACCGCGCGGCTTTGCGCATAGCTCAACAACTATGGGAGGAAGGCCAAGATCCTCAAAGGTTAGAATCCTGTATGGAATAACCCTGAATACCCCGGCTACGGCACCCCTTTGAATAAATACGTTACCCCTGAAACGAGATAGCCCCTTAACACCGAAAGAGAGGTCAAGTTCGTTTTCCTCCTCAAATTTATGTTTTTGGGCTTCGGTGAGTACGCTATAGCAAAGCTGCTTGGTTTCAACCTGATTCAAAGGTGGAAAATCCATTGGTGTCAGTTTGCCATCCACGCGAATTTGGGGCGGTGAATTAGTTGTAATGTGGAGGTCAGAGCCATTTGCTTCCACGAGGATTTTGAGCAACTGATGGAGATTTACCATTGATGTGTTTCTCCTTACTAATCGTCTGAGACTGTTACCCGCAGGACCTCTTCAAAGGAGGTAACTCCCTCCTTCAGTTTGGTAAGTCCGGATTGACGCATGGTTTTAATGCCGAGCCGCATGGATTCTCGTTTGATTTCAGCCGTATTGGCACCATTCAGTATGAGCTCTCGGATCTCTTCCAACATGGGCATAACCTGATAGAATCCGACCCTGCCCTTGTATCCGGTGCCATTACAGATTGAACAGCCCTTACCGCGATGACAGACATAGGAAGGGGCCTCATCAGGTGAAACACCGGCATCTATCAAGGCCTGAACAGGAATGTCCTCCTGCTCTTTGCATTCGCCGCAGATGCGACGTGCCAGACGTTGTGCAGTAATCAGATTGACCGCTGATGCAACCAGAAAAGGCTCTATGCCCATATTGAGCAGACGGTTGATGGTAGCCGGAGCATCGTTGGTATGAAGCGTGGAGAGGACCATATGGCCTGTCAGTGCTGCTTTAACTGCGATCTCAGCCGTCTCGAAGTCCCGGATTTCTCCGATCATGATAATATCAGGGTCCTGACGAAGAAACGAGCGTAGGGCAGCGGCAAAGTTCAGGCCAATATCCTCGTGCATCTGCACCTGATTGATGCCGGCGAAGTTGAATTCGACAGGATCTTCGGCTGTGGATATGTTTTCAGAAACCTTATTCAACTCGGCAATAGCTGAATACAGGGAAACCGTCTTTCCGCTGCCGGTAGGACCGGTGACAAGCACCATGCCGAAAGGTTTATGGATTTCATGCTGGAAATGCGCAAGAGCTTCCGGCTCGTATCCCAACTTGGTCAGATCAGTCTGCAGATTGCCCTTATCCAGAAGCCGCAGGCATATTTTTTCCCCGAACAGGGTCGGCAGCACCGAAACACGGAAATCCATGTCCCTGCCGCCACCCAGCTTGATTTTGATGCGTCCATCCTGCGGGAGTCTACGTTCGGCAATGTCGAGTTCGGCCATAATCTTGATTCTGGAGGTTATGGCATTTTTCAGTTTAAGAGGCGGCTTCATTACTTCGTACAACACGCCGTCAATACGATAGCGAACTCGAAACACCTTTTCGTAGGGTTCTATATGGATATCACTGGCTTTCTTTTTGATGGCATCCTGCAGAATCGCGTTAACCATCTTAACGACCGGGGCGTCTTCGGTTGCCCGCTCCAGAGAGCTGACATCAACATCTTCGGCATCACCAACGACTTCTAAATCCTCGACATCCAGGTCACCCATGACATCAGCCAGTGACGCTGATTGATCATAATGCTTGTCAATAGCGGCTTTGATGTCGCTCTCCGAGGCGACAACCATCTCCACGTTGTAATTGGTCATGAACTTGATGTCTTCGATGGCGAACAGGTTGGATGGATCGCTCACCGCAACAATCAAGGTTGCACCGGCTCGATTAACAGGAATAAGCTGATATTTCTGTACAACTTCCGCTGGAATGATTCTGGTGATCGCCGGATCAATGTCGTAGTCGGCAAGGCTGATTGTGGGAACACCGTATTGTTTTGACAGGAACGAGGTGAGATCCGGCTCCTTAATAAGGTTTTGTTTGACCAGGATGGTGCCCAGACGAAGCTGGCCACCGGAGAGTTTTTGCTCTTCGAGCGCTTTGATAAGCTGCTCTTGGGTAATTAAATTATTTTTAACCAGGATATCTCCCAGCCTGCTTGACTGCATACACCCCCCCAAAAGCACATCTTCCTGATATTATGCGGACCAACACCCGTTGTCAAGCTGTTGTTGGGAGCAGATTCTTACGATCCTGATATCCATGATAAGTGTTTTAACAAAATCATTTTCCGGCCATAAACGCAGAAAATGATTTCTACCCTGCTCTAATTACCGTGTCACACCATAACGCATGAGAACCTGTTGTACGGCTGGCTTCATCTCAGGTGAAATCAGTTCTGCTTTTTGGATCATTGGTATTCCATATTGCTGGCGACCAATGCTCATAAGAAACTCTCCCGCTTCCAGATAGCTGTTGGCGTAAATCATGATGGCCTTGCCTGTATCCAGATCCAGGAACGATATCTTTTCCAATATACCCCGATTATTGTAGTTATCCCAGACGGAAAGATCCGGCAATCCACCCGGCTCGCTGATGCGCCGCATGCGATACACAATCCCTTTCTGAACAGGTATATAATCATTAAATACAACGGAGTAGCGTGTCGAAAAATCTATATAGGTCGGCCGTTGGTCGATAATATCTGTGATGGCCATGCGCAGGCTTGCCTCAGGACCGGAGGACTGCATATCGAATTTACGCAGATTACTGTCTTTAAAGAGTCGGGGTAAGGAATCCAGATACCAGTCAAAAACAATGTGAGGAGTATGGGGCAGATCCAGATCCTCGCGCATCCGCTCTACGCCTTGCAGATACCAGAGCGGGAAGGCTCCGCTGTCGCCCCAGGTAAACATGACCGCATTCTGGGGTAATGAGCGCAGGGAGTTGGTAGCATAATCAAAAGCGATGTAGTTATTGTGCTGATCGTTTTCATAATAGTTCATGGCGCACAGGGAGATAGGCAGCGAAAAATACATGACCGCGACCAGGCAATATACCTTGGCGCTAAAATCCTTCGGCAACCTAGCGTTCTTTACCGCAATCGACAAAAGATGAAACAAGCCTATACCTATCAGCACAGCGGTTAACAGGTATAGCGGGGTAAAAAACTCCTCCGTCAGAAAGATCAGATCCATTGGCGTATTAAAATATCCGACAATAACCAGCAGAAACGTCACAATGGCTGTCAGGTAGACAATAACCACATCCCGCTGGCATTTCCACAAGTGGACCAGAGCAAGAACTACCAAGATAAACCCCAACCAGGTAAATTCGTGGGGTACATTAAAAGCCTTGATCTGGGCCCAAACTAGAGATGCGTCGCGAGAGTGCGGCTCATTCGGGTAGCCCCTGCGCAGAAAATGCCACATGAACTGCTCATAGGTCTTGGGATCACCCCAATTAAGGATTGGATTCTGGGTAGCCCTGAGCGGCAGATAGAGATGTACAGAAAAACCGAGCATTGCAAAAGCAGTCGCCAGAGCAAGTTCTTTAATCCTTGTGATCATACGCCAATCAGCAAGAATGATAAACAACCCCCAGGCAGGCAACAAAAGTACGACCGTTTGGTGGGTTGCCATGGCAAGCCCGGCCATGAAGGTACACGCATACACGTATGCAGGGCATTCCTGGCCATTTTTGTACTGTTCCCGCCATTTCAGCAGCAGATATAAAATCATGGCTGTGATAAAAGCCAGCAGTGGATAGGGTTTGTCATGGTTGGACTGAAGCCAGAGCCGGGGAGTAACGCTGAAGGCGAGTGCCGCAGCCAAACCGGCTGCCTTGATTGCAAAGCCGGCAAAGCGCTCGTCATCCACTATGCGCTCATCCCGAAGCAGGTACACTGTTAGCAGGTAGACCGCCAGACAGGCCATTGAGGAGGAAAAAGCCGTAGCCATATTGATACGAAAGGCAATATTACCAAACGGCAGCAAGGCAAAGGGTTTTGCAAACATAAGAAAGAGCGGGTATCCGGGAGAATGGGCGGAGCCGAGCGAAGAGGCCGCTGTAATGAACTCGCCACTGTCGAAAAAGGTTACCGAAGGGGCGAGTGTTGCCATGTACACGGCAAACGGGATTGTAAAGGCAAGGATGGCAAACAGGTTCACGCACCCGAAAGGCTGAAACAGAACTGAGCTGAACAAAGGTTTCTTCATGTAGTGTCACCAGCCTTTCGAACTGCACTGAGCGATATCTTACCGCTCCAGAGATGATAAAACCCAGCGATGATGACCGGGAAAAATGCTGAACCATGGATGATCAGGGCAATGCTGATGGAAGTTGACTCAGCAATGCCGAAGGCTGAAAGCCCTTTGAAACAGGCATAATGATATGTGCCGATAAAACCGGGCGAGGCCGGCACCATCACGGCAAACACCAACAGGACCATGATAAACATCGAGGCGGTAATGGGAAGGTGGATGCCGAATGCTTGCAGAATCATATCCACCCTCGCGCGCGCAAAGGTCCAGATCAACACCGAAGAGACCAATACCGCCGCGATATGCCCGCCCCGGGCAGACATCCTGATTCCGGCAATGAATGAGCCGAGAAGCGGAATGAGACGTTCGGAAAGACTCAGCGGAAAAGGCTTGAGTATTAATTTTACGAACGCCAGGGTTTTCATGGTTTGACGCTTGAGCAGAAACAGGAAAACGATCACAGAGCAGTAGAGCAGAAAAGTCACCATTCCACCAACCTTGAGTGCCGTCTCGGCATCTGCCATCCCTTGAGGCAGGCGCAGAGCAAACAGGGTAATCAGCAGCATGAGTATGACAGTAAAACCGTCAAAAAGACGGTCAATTACCAGAGAGGCAAATACCGTAGGAGTTTCCAGGCCCTCCCGTTGCGCCAGGACATAAGCCCGCACAAACTCACCCAAGCGGGCCGGGAGTAGGTTGTTGGCCATGTAGCCGATAATTGTGGCCGGATAAAGGGATCTCAGTGAAATGTTCTTTTCGGGAATGAGCAGGAATTTCCAGCGCACTGCCCGTAAAAAATAGCTGATAAACGTGAACAACACGGCCGGAATAAGGAAACGATAATCCATGGTCTGCAGCGCCGCCGCCAACTTCTGAAAATCGATTTTCCTGAGGAGCAGTCCCATGAAAAACACACTGACGCCGATCCCCATCCAAAATTTATAATCAAAGGACTTTTTCATATTAGGACCCAAACGGCATTACATCCAGCAGAGGCTTGATCAGATCTCGATTGACGCCTGACAAAATCTCCCGGGTCATGGCGATATCGCCCTCAATCGCTCGAATAAGATCATTAATATCGAAGAATTTACGCACCTCACGCAGACGCTGTACAAAGCAAATAGCAATTGCCCGATCATAGAGCTGTCCGGAAAAATCCAGCAGAAACACTTCAATGGTCCGTTCGCCCTCACCAAAGGTCGGATTCGTACCGATGCTGCAGGCACCTTGCAGGAGGGTATCATCAACACATACCATGACCGCATACACGCCATCCGGGGGAATAAGTTCATTGCGTGTCGTGATGTTGGCTGTGGGAAAACCGAATTTGGAACCGATCTGGCGGCCGTGTACCACCTGACCTGAGATCACGTGGTATCTGCCGAGTATTGCGGTAGCCGCCGGCAAATCACCGCTGCTGATCAAGCGGCGGGCAAGGCTGCTGCTGAAGATGGTATCACCCTCACCGACCGGCTCGATATCCTGTAGGGAAAATCCGCATTCGGCCCCCAGACGAGCCAGGGTCTCGTAGTTCCCTTGGCGTTCCCTACCGAAAGCATAATCGTGGCCGATAATTATATGGCGCATGCCGAGAGCCCTGCAGAGAACATCGCGCACAAAGGATTCTGCCGTCATTCGGGAAAATGCGGCAGTGAACTCAATTACCGTCAGACAGTCGATCCCCGCTTCAGCAATCAAGGCAACTTTCTGGTTATAAGTGGTTATGAGTGCCGGGGCCGCCTCGGGCGCCAGAACTGCCAGTGGATGCGGTTCAAAGGTTACAACTACAGAAGGGAGGCCAAGGCGCTCGCTTTGCAGTTTGAGATGGCGGAATATCTCACCATGGCCTCGATGAATACCATCAAAGTTTCCGATAGTTACAACAGAACCTTCGAAGTTTTTGTTGAATATGTCAGAACCGGTAAGTATGTGCATAACATTATCTTTCTGTTGGATGGATACAACTAAGTTGCATCACGCTATTGCAGCCAGTTCCAGTCGCTGACCCCATCTGCGCAGCAGCTCTTCCCGCAGATTTGCGTTATCTGGTGACGACAGTTCAGGATCATGTTCCAGCAGATCAAAGGCAGTCTGCCGTGCCTGTTCCAGGATGCTGGCGTCGCGGAGAATATTGGCTACCCTGAAGTCGGGCATGCCGGACTGGCGGGTACCGAGAAAATCCCCTGGACCGCGAATCTCAAGGTCGGCCTCGGCGATGCGAAAACCATCGTTAGTGGACTCCATGACCTTGAGCCGCTTTTCTCCATCCTCGGACAGTCTGCCCGGCGTCAGCAGAATACAACGGGATTTGGCGACACCCCGCCCCACCCTGCCCCGCAACTGATGCAACTGGGACAGGCCGAAACGCTCGGCATGTTCTATGACCATCACCGTGGCATTGGGGACGTCAATCCCCACCTCGATTACCGTGGTGGCGACCAATATGTCCAACTCACAGGCTTTGAAGGAGCCCATAATCGCCTCCTTATCCTCTGGACTCATTCTGCCATGCAAAAGCCCGATGCGCAGCTCGGGGAAGATATCCTTCTCCAGATGTTCTGCCATCTGGGTGGCAGCCTTTAAGTCGGATTTTTCCGTTTCTTCCACCAGCGGGTAGATAACGTATGCCTGGTGCCCCTGTGCGATCTCAGCCCTGATGATGTCATAGGCCTGAGATCGGCGCGATTCGAAGAAAATACGGGTTTCCACCGGTGTGCGACCCGGCGGCAGAGCATCGATCACCGACAGCGACAGGTCGCCGAACAGCGTCATTGCCAGTGTGCGCGGGATGGGAGTAGCGGTCATCACCAGAATATCAGGATCACACCCCTTCTTTCTCAGTATGCCGCGTTGCAAAACACCAAAACGGTGTTGTTCGTCGATAATACCCAGTCCAAGGCGTGCAAACTCGACTTTTTCCTGAATGACCGCATGGGTGCCGATCACAATCTGGGCACTGCCGTCGGCAATTTTCGCCAGACTCTCAGCCTTTTGCTTTCCCTTCATGCCGGCAGTCATCAGAACCGTAGAGATGCCCAGATCCGAACACCAACGGTGGATAGTATGCCAATGCTGCTCTGCCAGAATCTCCGTCGGCGCCATAATGGCCACCTGATAACCATTCTCCACGGCGACCAAAGCCGCCATCAGCGCCACCAGAGTCTTGCCGCTGCCCACGTCACCCTGCACCAGTCGGTGCATGGGATGCGGCGCCATCATATCGTTCTTGATCTCGGAGAGCACCCGCCGCTGGGCGGCTGTCAATTCAAAGGGGAGCAGCCTGGCAAGCGGCTTGGTATAGCGGTGGGTCACTTGGAATGCGATGCCCTCTTCCAGCATAACGCCACGCTTTTTCAGGGCCAGTCCTAATTCCCAGAAAAAAAATTCATCAAAGGCGATAGCCCGGTGTGCAGTTGTCCGCCCTTCGTTCAAATCCTCAAGTTTTACATCCTGGGACGGCATGTGAATATCGCGCAACGACTGCCGCAGGCCTGGTAAACGCATCGACGCCAGGAGAGTTGAGGGGATAAATTCCTGAACGTAGGGAAGGAAACCATCCACAACCTCTCGCATCACCTTGCGCATGACCTTCTGGCTCAAACCCTCTGTTAGGGGGTACACCGGTACGATCCGGCCGAAGTTAACCGGGTCGGCGGCCAGAACCTCCTGCACATTCTGTCCTTCAGCCAGCCACTCCACATCCGGATGATGAACCTCGCGCTGATAGCCGAACTGGGCCACCTCGCCGGTAAACACGCCGGTTTTGCCTGACTTCCAGATCCGTTTCATGAAGGTTGGATTGCAATTGAACCACTTGAGAACAACACTGGCGCTGTCGTCTGTCACCATTGCCTCGAAGAACCGCCGACCACCCTTGGTGGAGCTCATCTCCGCAGAAACAACCCGGCCGGTAAAAACCTCGGTAAAACCGGGACGGAGACCCGCAATGGGGCGCAATTCGCGACGATCCTCATAACGGTGCGGCAGCAGATACAAGGCGTCCTCAACATTTTTTACACCACGCTTGGCAAGTAATTCCGAGAGTTTGGGCCCCACCCCCTTGATGAATTGCATCTGGGTTTGCAGGTTTTTGCGGGCGATGGTTTCCTTAAGGCTACCTAAAGCCGTGCGCAAAGGGCTGACAACAACCTTCCCCTCGGACATTTCAAGTTCGAGGGGATCGCCTGCCCGTGCACCGAGCGCCTTCAGGGCCTCGACC